>Ga0255765_1000015_pt1 | contig 195146 bp, 120 predicted proteins | sample 041ome_8_FD_179965 | JGI IMG/M metagenome (GOLD analysis project Ga0255765, IMG submission 179965) | Coastal salt marsh microbial communities from the Groves Creek Marsh, Skidaway Island, Georgia - 041407BS metaG (version 2) | ecosystem: Environmental > Aquatic > Marine > Intertidal zone >...
CTTCCTCCTCCTCCTCCTCCTCTTCTTTCTCGACCTCGAGAAGAAACAGAAACAGAAACAGAAGCTTTGTCGTTCGAGTCGCGTTCGATGACGACGACGGTGGGAAAAAACGAATCGAGCGCGAAGGATTAGAGCGGAGAGAACCGCGCAAACGAGGTCCGCGCAGGACGATTCAGCAGGTGGTGTCGACTCCCGCTACGGGTGCTGCTGCTCCTTCTGATCCTTCGAGAAAAGAAGGTGAAGAAGCCGCTGCCGCTGAAGCGAAAGGAAGCGAGAAGAAGATAAAGAGGACGAAGAAGAAAACGTCGTCGTCGTTGACCGATCGATGGATGAAAGATCCACTCTCGGCGCTGATTTCAATCCCGCGAATCGCGCTCGGCGCGACGACGGAATTGGTCGTCGAGAAAGGTGGGAACCCAAGCGACGCGTTGAACGCGCTCGCGGCGAACGCGCCGCGCGTTTTTTCTTCCTCCGTTGGTGCTCTCAGTGGTGGTGGTGATGGGAAGGAACAAGTCGCGCTGATGAGAGACTTGGAAGCGGAGTTGGAAAGGTTGGAGAGGAAAGGTGCGAAAGCGGCGAAACCGGTGCGAGAAGCGCTGGTGAAACCGAATTTGGACGCGGAGACGTACGAGAGGTATTTCGCGACGCGAGACGGCGACGAGGAGGAAGGAGAGGAGAAGACGGGGGACGACGAGGACGAGGACGAGGACGAAGGAGACGAAGGATTTTACGACGCGAGTAACGACACGGGGACCGACGAAGAGGTGGCGAAAGCGGCAAGCGATGTTGCCGATGCTTTGAGTGGGATGGATTTAGCGGATTTGTACTCGTCGTCGACGACGACGACGGAGAAGGAGAAGGAGGAGGAGGAGAACGGCGCAACGAGAGAAAGACTATCGCTGAACGTGATTGCGGAAAGCGTATCGAGAAAGGCGGAGATGGACGGCGTTTCGCCAGAAGCGGTGGAATACACCATCGAGGAGAACCTATCGAACGTCGTGATGGAAACGGCGACGGTATCTGCGACGAGACGAAGAGCGGTGTCGAGCACGACAACAACACCTACGTCGACGACTGAAATTTCAAACAAGTATTATTCCTCTGCAACAACGACTAGTAGTAGTAGTAGTAATAGTAGCAATAGCAGCAGCGCGGCAAAAGAAGAGGAAAAAGAAACTACAGCAGCGAGCGATAACAGTTACGTGCAAAAATTTAATGGTAAATGGAAAAGGGACGATCAGCTGGACGAATCGAAACTGATGGATTTATTCGAGATGAATAACATATTCCGAGCGGCGAATTCGGCGTTGACGCAATTGGACGTGGGCGCATCTGCATCTCAATTTTCGCTCAAAGCTTCTTACGGAATCATCAGCGTAAACGAATCGTACTCTTACGACCAAGAAGTGCGCCAAAACAGACGGGACGCGAGAAGCGGTGCTCAATATGGACGTGTGACTTTAGACTCCCAATCAGAATCGATAACGCTCAAATCTCGATGGACCGCACCTCTCGAAGGAAACATGACGGAAACGTTTGTGATTGAAAACAACCGTCTCTTGAGGAAAGCTGAAGTGGCCCTTCTCGACTCGAACAAAACCTGGGAAGGCGTGTACGAATACAAGCGCGTGTAATATATTTAAATCAGTATATGCGCATCAGCTAAACTCTATATTTCTTAAAGCAATTTTAAACCTAGGGAAGATCTCTTTCTCTCTCTACTAACGACTCTAAACTAACGGCAATCCCGGACAAACATATGCTTTCTCCGGACACTCCACGCGTACTATGACATCCACGCAAAACAAAGTCTCCACCCCTTTCCCATCCTTCAACTCGTACCGATATCTGTACTTCCCGCTCGGCGTGTACCACGGCACTTTCGCGCGTCGTCCTGACATCGTTTGTCTCCCGTGACCACCAATCGGGCAGTCCTCCGTCCACTCGCACAAGGGAACGATTTCTTTTATCCCTTGACTCACTTCTTCTCCTCTTTCTCCTTCCTCGTTGTTGTTGTTGTTGTCATCGTCGTCGTCGGAATCAATCTTACTAAACCAACTCTGCCGGACCATCTTCCCGGATTTATACTCGACGTCGCTCTCTATCGTAAACTTCGTCGCCCCGGAATGCCCGGTCCGGCCGGCAAACGAACCTGGACTCGCCACCGCGTTCAAGACGTTGATTTTTGAGCGCGTTTGATTGCACAATTGGAAAGATGAATCCCACGACTCGTGTTTGTGCTCTTTGTTCTCCCACGCGAGTTTCGGCTTCTCCGGGTCCGCTTTCGCGGTTCGCGGCGATTCTGCGAAGAACAACGCGCAGAAGAGGAAAAAGACGAGGAGAGGGAAAGGAGGAGCGCGTCGATGTCCTCGTCGCGAATTGCGCATGGTGGGATGCGCGCTTTTGCGCGTTTTTTTCGTGTGTGTGTGTGTGTGCGTACGGAAGAGCGTGCGTGTTTCTTTGAAGAGATTTATACAAAACAAAACAGATTTTATTACACAAAAGCAACAAGCCAACAACCCGCGGGCGCGAATCGTCGACGTCGAAATTCACTCAAATCACAACGCGACGGCTTCAAGATCAAACAAAGAGGAGCCGACGATTTTACACTTCCTCATCTGTCCGGGTTCTATTTTTTGTCCTTCTTCTTCTTCCGAAATGAACACGACTGGATCGATATCCGGCGCTTCTAAACTGGTTCTGCCGACCCAGGCGTCCATGTCTTCGTCAAAGTTGTCGATGAGGACGTCCAAGGTTTGGCCGACGCGTGATTGTGCAAAGTTTTCGGAGATTTCTTGCTGTTGAGCGACCAGTTGGTCGCGGCGTAAGGCACGGAGGTCGTCTGGGACTTGGTCCGGGTATTCCGCCGCCGGCGTTCCGTCTTCTTCGGAGTAGGCAAACGCGCCTAATCGTTCGAATTTGAACTCGCGGCAAAATCTCATCAGCTCTTCGTGTTCTTCCTCAGTTTCGCCGGGGAATCCAGATATGAACGTCGTGCGTAAAGCTAGGCCAGGAATTCGATCTCGAAGTTTATATAATAAGTCTTCCGCGTGTTGGCGAGGCGGTCGGTTCATTCTCAGCAAACTCAAATTGGTGATGTGTTGAAGAGGAATGTCGATGTATTTACACACCTGCGGAACGTCGGCGATGGCGGTGATTAACTCGTCCGAGAAGTAACTCGGATACGCGTATAAAATTCGAATCCACTCGATGCCGTCGACTTCCGCTAGCGTTTCCAAGAGCTCGGCTAACCCCCGACCGTCTTGCGCTCGCAAATCCATCCCCCACTGGTTGGTATCTTCCGCGATTAAACACAACTCTTTCGCGCCGAGTTGGCCCAACGCTTTCGCCTCGTCTACAATGGGTTCAAATTTTTTCGATCGAAATTTACCTCTAAACGACGGAATCGCGCAAAACGTGCACTTGTGATCGCACCCTTCGGCGACTCGTAAATACGCCGAGTGTTTCGGCGTAATCCGCACCCGATCAATCTCCGAACGAAACGGCGGCGAGTTTCCACCGACCAAAGTTTTCTTTTTCGGTAACACCAAATCATCGTTCGTGATTACATTTTTACTCGTGCCGCTCGTGCTGGCCGCTGAACTGCCGCTTCTGTTTTGCGATGCGGGATCGAACGGACTCACGATGGCGCCGCCGCCGCGAGATTCCCGCAAACTCTCCTCCACAAGACTCGGCAACATCCCGTAATTCTCAAACCCGACGATCAAATCCGCCTCTGGTAATTCCTTCTGCAAATCCTCTCCGTACCTCTGCGCCAAGCACCCGGTGACGACAATCTTCTTCTTCCCGCCGCTCAGTTTCGACGCCTCCAAAATCGCCTCCACCGATTCGCTCTTCGCGTCGTCGATAAACCCGCACGAGTTTATGATGATCGCGTCCGCGTCCTCGTGATTCTCCGTGATGTCGTACCCGTTCTTCGCCATGTCCCCGAGCATGACCTCCGCATCGACGACGTTTTTCGGGCACCCGAGACCTACCAAAGATACTTTCAAGTTCTTCTTTTCGCCGGTCGGAGAAGACGTGGAGGTGACGGCGGCTTCGGGATTCTCCGAGTTGAAAATCGCTCGGTTTCTTTGCAAGTTGCCGCTGCTTTTCTTCACCGGCGCTTTCTTCGAAGAAGAAGAAGAAGAAGAAGACGTCTTCTTCTTCTGCTGCTGCTGGCACGTGGTCGCGATCGCGACGACTCTAATGCTCGCCGTCGCTCTCATTTTGTTTTCCTGCGTTCTGTGTATAATAAACAAACACGTGTGCGCTTTTTTTGTGCATCAGAATTGGATAAACAAAGAGGTCAAATTTTGACATTTTGAGGGACGTGAATTGAAAATTTTTTCTTTTTTCGAGGCCAAAAAAAAGACGTTTCTTCACACAAAAAACACACACACGTCTTTGGCAAAAGTTTCTCTCTCTCTCTCTCTCTTTTTATCTCTGGGACCGCGCGCGCGCTCGTCGCACGGGAGGAGAAGACGTAGAAGAGAGAGAGGAAGTCTTCTTCTTTTTCGTCGTCGTCGTCGTCCGAGGCATCGTTGATGAAGTGTAAGATTATTTTAACTGTTTTTTTCTTCTTTCTGAAAATACTCGCGCGCGTGGCGCTTTTCTAAAACACAGAGCGAGTTTGATGATGATGATGTTTTCTTCGGCGGCTTTGGTGGCGGCGATGCGGAAGAATTTCATCGTGAAAGCGAGGAATCGGAGATTTTGGTTTCTCGTGGAAACGTGCGTTCCGATATTCTTCGTCGCTCTGATGGTCGTTCCTTCGCTCCTGATCGAAGAGAAGAGGGTGGAGTCGCAATTTTTTATATCGAGACCAGTCGCGGACGTGGCTTGGGCGTTAGCGAGAGGATTTGAAAGCATGGATGGGGGTAAATACAGAATTGCGTATTCGCCGAGCGAGAACGAGGAGGTTCGACGAGTCGCGAAGCTTGCGGCGCGGCGATTGGTTTGTCAGAATCGACCGATTACGTTCGGCGCGGTGGTATCGGTGAACGCGAAATACGCTTTGAAATCGAACAGTCCCGAGGAAGGAATGAGCGCGATACCGACACTGATCGAGGACATTAATAATTTGACGAGATCGACAAAGACTGCAACTATAGAGGATGTTTTGAGAGACGTCATTCCGAAGACTTTTGCTGAACGGGAGGATGGGAAAGACGTGCCGTTTCTCGCGTGCGACGACGCCTCGGCGGATGCGCTTTTGTTTCCCGTATCGTCCGCTCAGAAAGCGGAGGTTTTAGCGATGAATCCAGAGAATAAGATATTGATGGTTGTGAACTTGATTATGGATGATGGTAAAGATGTGCGCTACGAGATTCGAGCGAACCAAACATCCGGCATTGCCTCTGGGAAGACGATAGTGTCTGGAGCCTCGAGCGCCAGAGATGATCCAAATTCTCCGTTCTCGCATCCGTTTCAAAAGTGGGTCAATGGCGTCAATTACGAGTGGACGAAATATTACGCGTACGCGAACGTACAGAGTGCGTTTAACCGCGCATTTTTTTACTATTTTGCAGAAAAAGAAGGAATTTCGAATGCTACTGGTACCATCCACAACCTCACGTCAATTAACATCAAAGCCTCTGCGTTTCCGGAGCACGATACCAACATCGCCGCGACAATCTCGAGCGCCTTCTTTTCATTAGCGTTCGTATTCGCCTTTGCCGTTCCACTTTCAAGCATCGCAAAGTCTACTGCATATGAAAGTGTGAATAATCTTCGTTTACATCAAGAGTTACTCGGGTGCTCTAAAGCTACGTATTGGTTGTCTTGGTTTATCGCGCATTACGCGCCATTGTTCTTGGTTTCGGGCATAATTTCTTTGGTCGGCAAACGAGCATTCATATCAGTCGATGCGTCTATAGTGTTCGGATTTTTCATCCTTTGGTCTGCACAACTCGTGGCTTACTCACTGTTTGTCTCCGCCTCGGTTGGATATTTGTTAAATAAACTCGCAAGAGAGGAGGAGAGGCCCAAGTCGAACACCGGCTCCTCGACGGCGTCCGTTGCGTCTCTGGTGAGCGTGTTCATCTACGTCGTCACGTGGTCTGCGGGAGTGACAGCGACGAGTAAGCGTTCAGATGGTAGTGTCAGTTGGTTGTATGCATGTTTTCTCTCTCCAGCCAGCGCATTACACGTTTTTGGTGAAATTGTGAGCGCGTGTGAGAGACACGGGAGCTCGATGTCGTGGGAGACGTTTGCTGACGACGACATGTACCACGATGTCACCGTGAGAGGCGTCTATCTCATGGTTCTCATAAATTGGTTGGTATTTTTAATACTCTTACACGTTTTTTTCATACGTGGAGGGTGTCAAAATGTGAGATCAAAATACGTTCTGAGCAATAACACTGTAACTGACGATGCCATTCGAGCAACGAATATGTCTAAACGCGTTCTACAAAACGTCAATTTTCGAGCAAAGAAATCTAGCGTCACTGCGCTTCTCGGACATAATGGCGCCGGGAAAACTACGCTGATAAATATGTTAGTTGGTCTTGAATCTATAGACGAGCAGACGAAAATTGAAGCGTCCGGTGAAGTTGGTTTTTGCCCGCAGTTTGACTTTTTATGGCCGCAGCTCACCGTTCGCGAACACTTGCAGTTGCGGTTGGCATTTTCCTCGAGAAGTCGGATTTCGAAGAGAAATGACGAGGACGAGGACGAAGAGGATACCTCTTCGCGTGAACCAGCTCTCATTCAAGAGCTCGCGTCCAAACTCGCCATCTCGAATAAGCTCGACGAACAAATCTCGACGCTTTCTGGCGGACAAAAACGGAAAGTATCGCTTTTATTATCGCTTTTGAATTCGTCGATTGCTATTCTCGACGAACCGACAGCGTCGATAGATCCAGTGTCGAAACGTTTGGCTTGGAAATTAATTGCAGATTTCACAAAATCAGATTCGCGGAATAGCGTTGTTTTAGCCACACACCATATGGACGAAGTCGAGGCGTTAGCGGACGATTTGGTCATCTTGCACAACGGCCGATCAGTGATTGAAACCGTATCCGTGGAAGAGATGAAAGAACTACACGGCACCAGCGGAGATGAATCATCGCTAGAGGAGGCATTTTTGAACTTCATCGCCAAAGCTAAAGAGAAGGAGAGAGGCGACAACGATGATATAGTCGTATCCGTGGAAAACGCAGAAGTGGCGGGAAACGGCGAAGATATCGACGGGATGGAAGCTGACGAGAAGACTACGAACACGAGAATAGTTTTACGACAAGTTCGAGCACTTTTACGCTCGCGATATTTAGTCTGGAAGCGTCAGCCGCTGTTTGCACTCTTCAGCATCGTAGGATGCGCAATATTTTTCATCATCGGTCTTTCGTTGGCAAAATCTGGGTCGTCATCGTCAAATGCTTCATCCGCATTGCTTTCGAGCGAGTACGCCGAAGAGATGACACCGTCAACGTTTCTCGGAAAGAGCAAACCTTTGTTTACCATGTCTGAATCGTCTCGCCCGTCACATCGGCGTCAGATTTCATCACTCCCGATGTCATTTTATGCGTCTGTTCGAACGACACCACGCTCGATTACAAAACAATACGCATGTGAAAGAAACGCTTTCCTCTTACCCGTGTGCAGAAATATTTCAGCGTGTTCGGAAAACTTCGACTGCACGAGTAAAATGAACATCGAAAGCACCATCGATTACGACGTGATGAAACAGGCTAATTTTATCGCGACGCGATCGTGCGGATCGCAAAAATTTTCATCTCCGTGCACGTTTTACCATCTCGAACCGAGGACGAATACGATGACCATTGCCGCCTCGCCAACCGCCTACCACGCGATCCCATCAGCGCTGGGCCTACTCGACGAGGCTATGTTTGCAAACGCTTTCAGAGAGAAAGGTCTGACCTTGACAGCAATCAACGCACCGTTGCCTTTGAGTGAAAAAGAACATGCGTCCTCGAATGCGTTCTCACAGCAATCCATGTCCTCTACGTTCGTAGCGATGTGCGCGGTTCTTGGATTGAGCATAGCGTCCGCTATGCTCACACCAACGCTCGTTCGAGAGAGGACTTTGGGATTTAAGCATGCGCTTTTATGCGCAGGTCTGTCGAGTAAAGTCTATTGGCTCGGAACTTTGACTTTTGATTTGATTACGAAGATATTTCCGGCTTTGCTACTCTCGTTTATCATGTGCCTCGCTTTACGCGAAGACGAAGTAGACGTATCTTCAATAAGATACGCAGAAACGTTACTGCTGGCATCCATCGCGTTTGCATTTCAAGCGACGCCGATTGCATACCTTTCCTCTTTGTATTTCGCCGAGGACGTGTCTTCTTTCGCAACGCAAGCCGCCGGTTCTTTCTCCGTTGCGGTTTTATCTTTCATCGCCGCTGTCGTGTTGGACGGTCTCGCGTTAGCCGGAGAAGATGTTTCCGAGGTATGGAATGTTGTTTCGATTCTCTTTTGCGCTTCGCCGCAGTACAGTTTCGCTCGCATGTTTTACAATCTATCTCGACGAGAACATGCCATCGCTCGTTTCGAGGAAAATAGCGAAGGAGAAGAAAAAGAAGGCCTCGGCTTCTCGATAGTGCTTACGGATACAAAAACGTTCCTGGAATGGGAAAATAGCGGTAGAGAGTTAATACTGATGTTCGCTTTTGGTCTCTTCTATTGGTTCGCTTTCGTTGCGTTGGAATGGCGAGCAGCGAAACGCATCAAAAACACTTTTGAAAAAGATACCAGAGAAGATGAGTGTGATGCGAACGACGGAGCGTTGACCGTGATGAAATTAAAAAAGCAATATCGCAAAGACCAAGCGCCTTCGGTCGATTCTATATCGTTCAAGGTTTCTGCAAAAGAGGCGTTCGCATTGTGTGGCATAAACGGAGCCGGCAAGACAACCTCGTTCGCTATGCTTTCTGGCTTACTACCTAAAACAAACGGTCGCGTGCATTGGGCGAGTGCGAACACGTCTTTCGGCTATTGCGCTCAAACAAACGGCGTGGAAGATTTTCTCACGCCACTCGAGCACCTCGATTTGTTCGCTTCTGTTGTCACGTCCGCAACAAGTTCTTCTTCAACTTCTTCTGTTTGGTGTGAACGCTTTCAATCGCTGCAAAAGCACAAAACCGTTCTCGCAAAAAATTTGAGCGGCGGCGCCAAGCGAGAACTGTGCGTAGCGATAGCCCTTTCCGTCGCCGAAGCTTCGAAACAAACGAGCTCACCATCGCATCAGTATCCGTCGTTAGTTTTATTAGACGAACCTACTGCGGGCGTAGATCCGTACGCGAAAACGAAACTTTGGAAAGCTGTCGAAACTGTCATGAGATCTGGTCTAGGCGCCGCTGTCGTCATCACTTCCCACGACATCTTCGAGTCCGAAAAAGTCTGCGCCTCGGTCGGATTACTCCGTAATGGCAAGTTTCTTCTCTGCGGCAATACCTCTGACATCAAAAAAGAGTTTTCCAACGACGCGCTTTCGTTGTCATCGCTAGAGGACGTCTTTATTGCCGTCGTCGAACGGGAGGAAGCGTTAGAATGTCTTTCTCAATCGTGAACGCGCGTAACATTTTACCACCATCGCAACGCGTTCTTCGCGCCGAGACCGTCTCGCCTCGAATTCATATCTTGCGCGACGCCTTCGCACCCATCTTCCGCGCTGAGCCAAAATCCACCGACGTTGTCAGAGTGCAAATAAAATCTATGATGTAACGTGTATGCCTCCGGCCCGTACTTTGCCTTGAAATTCGCTACGCCTTCGCTCTCCAACGCGTCCCCGTCTCTCCATCGTCTCTGTTGATCAGACAGCCAACCGCTGTACTCTTCGATTTCTTGTTTCGTCCATCCTTCCTCGTCGTCTTCGTTGGCTAACGATAACTGAATCATCATCCCGGATTTCTCTCCAAACGTGGAGACTCTTCTCACTTCTCTCCCGTGGAAGAGCGAAACGTTATCCGCGTGAGCGCTCTGCTCGTACCCATCCATCATGTACATTCTCCCGACGTTCGATTCTTGGACGATGACATTCTCTCCGCCTTCGTCCGAGGCCATCTTTTCTAATCTCTCTCTCAACTTTCTCGTGAAGCTCAATCCGAACCGCATCCCACCGCAAAAGTTGAACGTCGTCGACGGATGCGATTCGCAATCCAACAAGAACCGGGCGTAATTTTTGCCGTAACGCTCATCTCTTTCTTGGGGATTGCACAGGAAAGACGGCATCGGATCCACCTGTTGCTGCATCGCGGAAGGAACGAGGTTTTTCTTGTTGATGTCGCTTCGTGCGCTTCTTCTTCTGATTGTGCTTCGCGCGAGAGTCGCGGGTAAACGGAGACGGGGGGTGATTTCCATGATTTTTTCGTATCTAAAAGTGATGAAAACACGTGGAAAACGTCAAAAATAAGCGGAAAAATCCCACACAAACAGCGCGCGAGGCGACAAAACGCGACGAACCAGAGGAGAAGCGAATATTCGCAATCATCTCTATCGCGCGCGCTCGAATAAACCCGAAATGGACGTGGAAAAACTTCGCGAGAAGTTGGGCGAGAAGAGCGCCGCTCGCACCGGTGGGAAAGGCTCCGTCCGACGCAAGAAGACAAAAAACGCGACGACGACGACGACGACGACAACCTCTTCTTCTTCTTCTTCTTCGCGGTGGCGGCGGCGGAGTGCGGCCGAGCAGAAGAGAGCGGAGGAGAAAATAAAAGCGACTTTAAAACTTTCGCACCCGTGGAAAACGATCGAGGACGCGGAAGAGGTGAACGTGTACATCGAAACGGAAAATAAGACGAAAGTGATCTCCTTTGCGAGCGAAGAGGCGAGGAAAGTGTGGCCGCTCGCCGTGCGGCGTCGAGTAGAAGAAGACCAAGAGCAAGAACAGGAACATCGAAAGGACACGAAGAGGAACAAGAAGAAACCTCCTCCCGCGCCGCTATTGCGAGTTATCGCGAGTAAACTCGAACAGAAGCACAAGACAAAGCCGCGAGAACCGCCGATACACCCGGTGTTCGTTGTCTCCGGGAAACCGGTCGTGAACGAGTACGATTTAGATCTGCTCAGAAGAAGAAGAGCGCGAGAAGAACGAGACGAATTAGAAGAAGCGCTTTATTGAACAAACGCGCTCATCCCTTAAACCCAGAAACACACCTCCTCCATTTAATCTCTCTGTGCTATCTCTCAGAGAGCTCGCTATATCATATCTTCGTTCTTTCTCCTTATTGAGTGAGCTTTTTTAACTTTTTTTGATTTCGGCGGCCGCTTGATGCGTTCTTCGTGTATTTTTTCACTCTCGAGCTTTTTGACTCCCCAGAGCCCCCAGAGCGAGCAAATTTTCTCTACTTTTTAACGCACACGTTATCAACACACACACAAACACCACTACAAAAAAAAAATGTTTTCTTTGACTTCCACCGTCGCTTCCGCGAAGCTCACCTCCAAGGTACGAACCGTTGAGCCTATTTTACGCACGCGTTCGCGGTTCGCGTGTGCGTCTTCGACGACGCTTTCCGAGATTTTTTTGTTTTGTTTTTTAATCGCAGCGCTTAAAAATTGGGAGAAAAAGTGGCTGAGATTGCACGAGAGACCGGATGATTTGATGGAAATATAAAAGCGCGGGGCGACTTTGGCCTCTCTCTCTCTCCGCGAACGCGCGAACGCAGATTCGACGGGAAATTCGCGCGCGGAAATATTTTTTTCCTTCAATTTCTTCGGTGGTGCGCGCGTTTTACCCGCCGGAGCGACGAGAGAGAGAGAGAACCGCGCGCGCGCGCCGAGGTGGAGGAGAGAGGCCAAGAGCGCAGTTTTGAATTTGCACAGTCACCACCATTTTTTTTCTCGTTATCTTTCTCTTTCGGATCATCGCGCTTCTTTTTCACGTCTGCGATTGACACGCACTGACTCTCTTCGTCTCTCTTTTACAATCGCACTTTTGAAACGCAACAGGTTAACTTCAAGACCTCCAGAGTTGCCACCAAGGCTCGCGCCGGCTTCTCCGTCAACGCCGCTGCGGTACGTTTTTTTCTCTCTCTCGAACTCTCTTTTGTTTTTTTTTCTTGGTTTTGGATAGAGTTCACGAAAGAAAGAGACGACCCACGAAAACAACCGAGACTGACGAACGCTCTTCTCTCTTCCCGTATTCTTTTTTCTTCTCGCACACGAACAGTCTTCCGACACTCTCGACAAGGTCAGAGGCATCATCTCCGAGCAGCTCGGCACCGACCTCGACGCCGTCGCCGCGGACTCCAAGTTTGTCGACTTGGGCGCCGATTCTTTGGACACTGTCGAAATCATGATGGCGTTGGAAGAGCAATTCGAAATCACGCTCGACGAAGAAGGGGCCGAGAAGATTGGCACCGTCCAAGAAGCTGCCGACATGATCCAAGCGCAAATCGACGCGTAAATTTATCTCTCAATTTGTTTTGATGATGATAAATTTAGCGAGAGAGAGAGAGAAGAGAGATTTAGAGAGAGAGAGAGAGAGAGAAAGCGAAGGGCGCGCTCGGGATTCGAAGCGCCGCGCTCGAGAGCGAAAAGAAAACCGTTCCTTCCTCTCTCCTTCACCGCTCTCTTCTCGCAACTTAGATTTATGGGAGGGGGAAATGTGCATAGCGAGCTCGCTCTTCTTCCGAGAGAGCGAGGTTGATGTGTATATATATATATAAATAGCATTTATATTTTCATTAAAAGAAAACTTTTCGCTCGAAGAGAAGTACTGAAAAAGAAGTCCACGTTTTTCTCGAATTTCTCCCCCCCACACAAAGAAATCCGCCTCGAACCTCTCGGAGCGCAGCACCCCGCTTTTCTTTCTTAAAATTCACACCCGACGAGCGCTTTTGTTTTTTGAGGAGAGAGAGAGAGAGAAGATATGTCTTCCTCGCCGAAATCCTCCGATTCCGCGCTCGAGCTGCTCTTCTCCCCGGACAAAACAAAAGGAAGAAAGCGCAAAATCCTCCTGAAGTCGATCGAAAAGACGTTCCAAATTTCACTCTCGTTTCTGGTCGCTTTGTTGTGTTTTTATGGGATATACCGCGCGATTGACGACACTCACCCGGACACGCTGGCGAGGATACCAAAGTTTGGTGATCATAATCATCATCACGATGGCGATAACGGGATGAATAATCGTGGTGGGGGGCGAATGAGCAGCGGCGGGTCGATGCGATTTAGTGGGAAAAGCAGCAGACTGGTGGACTCGCTGGCGAACGACCTGTCGAGAGCGAAGACGGCGTTGACGGACGCAAAAATACACGAACGTGCGATCGAGGAGGAGTTAATGGAGACGAGAGCGCGAGAACGATCGATATATCAGGAAGCGGAGACGTTGAAATCGAAATTGATTGGCGCGACGAGAGACCAAGTCGAGGACGTCGTGGAGGACGTGGACGAGTTGTTGAGAGATTGGGAATTTGAGTTGGGGGATCCGGTGGAAATGGAACACGCGAGTCCACCGCCGAGCGAGGCGATGATGGCGCACGAGGAGGCGAAGGTGGAAGGGATGGAAAAGAAGGTGAAGGTTGGGGAGAAGGCGTTGGAATTGGCCGCGGAGACGCAAAAACAGCAGCAGCAACAGAGTAAAATTGAGGTCGATAGTATTGCAAGCAGTAGCGATAGCAGCGGGACCAGTAGTAGTAGCAGTAGCAGCAGCAGTAGCAGTAGCCGCAGTAGCACCGGGAGCAGTAATGTTCATATCGATGATGATGCATCGTTAGGGACGTGCGAAGCGCACGAGCACACCGAATATTGGGGAGCTGTGGTTCTCAACGGCGACAGTCATCAAACCGAAGACGCCGGTAAGTGTTGCGACGCGTGCAGAAATCTCAACAGAGCTGGTGGGAACAGATGTAACGTGTGGGTGTACAATCCAAGCACGAAAGCGTGCTGGTTGAAGTTTGAGAAAAACGTCAAGGAGATGAAACCGGCGAACTCTGGGCCAGGCGTCCCATGGATTTCCGGGAAGTTTACGGACTTGACGGCGCCAAAACCGCCACAGCATCCGCCAGCGACCGGGAAAAGGTACGAAGATATTCCACGGTGCTTGCACGGTGTTATGACGTCTAGTGGGAACGCGTACATGAATTGGCAATCGAGAATCATGTATCAGACGTGGCAAAATCACGCTTCGCAACCTGGATCCATCATGAAAGCCTTCACGAGAGTGTTGCACAAAGGTCGCGACGATGAGTTGATGAACGAAATTCCAACCATGCGTTTTGAACCAGTTCAAGCGCACTGTGACACGTGGTGCGATTATCCTGTCGCCGATCGATCCGATGCCATCGCGCGATGGTCGCAAACCGCAGACTCAGAAAGGTGTTCGCACATCGTCATGCTCGAGACCGATCACGTCATCGTCAAATCGCCGCCAGAGTCCATCTTACTCCCACCTGGACAGGCGTACGGTTTTGAGTTCACGTACATCAACGTCAACCATCCGACGATGCGTTCGCACTTTTCCGAAGAGTATGGCGATAAATCTAAAGGTGTCATTCCTCGAACTGGAAATTCACCGACAGTAATCACAGCCCAGGATTTACGCAAAGTCGCCCCGAAATGGGCCGAGTTCGTCGGGCGCACGGAAGAACCGGAAAGCGTCAAGAAAGGCCTTGGATGGTTGCGTGATATGTACGCGTACGATCTCGCCGCGTTTGTTTCCGACGTCAAACACACCTTTTACGGCGCTGGCAAACCGGAATCCATCATGGCTCAACCTCCGGCAGACGAAGAACTCGGCGGCGCTTTCATCTTGCACTACACCTGGGGCCCGGAAATTTACGACGAAGACGGAACAACCATGCTTTGGAAATTCGACAAGCGCGCCTACGGTGGCGGTCAATACCAACGAGGTCCGTATAAACTCGTCAAACTCGAGGACCCCCCGCCGTGGAAAGAAGGCTTAAAATTGCAAACCTTCTTCCAACCTCGCGCGATATCCGAAAAGAAACACGCCTTGATCGCAATGTTGATCACCGAAATCAACGCCGCCATCGATAAATTACCGAGAGTGCCAAAAGGGCACGACTCTTTGGAAGAGGCACAGTTGTGGGCTTCCAATTAATAGTACTTTTAAAGCTTTAGTGTGTAATAGCATCGCGTAGCGGGAAAAGATTTTTTTTCAAGCATATCGTCAACAGCGACAACAAACTTTCACGTTTCACATCCTTCATATTTCAAAGACACCGCGCCGCACAAAGAAAGACAAAACCGCGAAAGCGGACGTTCGTCCAGACACGCGACAAAAATGTCTCGTCCACCGCCTCCTCCTTCCAATTACTTCGCCTCCGTTCCTCCTCAGAAGAGAAAAATCAGTCTTTTCTTCCTTCGCTCGGCGCTCTTCTTTTGCGTTTTCTTCTTCGCGTTGAACCAATTCGAGAAATCGAAACCTTTGGACTTGACGTCCGTGGCGGAAAAGGAGGAGACGAGTTTACCGGAGCAAATCATCGATGACGAAGGGGTATCGCACGCGTTATCGAGCACGGAAGTCGAAGACGGCAGCATCGAGTTTAATTTGAAAGATTCTATCGTCCCCTTGAATAGCGATAGTACGTTTTGCAACGGAGCGCCAGGCGCGTGGTTCGCGAGAGCAGAGACAAGCACGAAGAGGATGGTAAGGATGCGCGAAAGGATGGCGACGACGGCACAGAAAAGAGGCGGTGGTGCGGGCGCGAAAGTTTGGGACGCGGAAGCGAGTAAGTTTTGTTCATCTCCTCTCTTTGCGGCGGCGCGGAGACGACGGGTGTTGCTTGGATTTAGCAACGAGCAGTGCTCACGAACGTGTAGGAGCATAAAGAGAGATCACGCGGAGCTGTTGAGCGAAAGAAAGAGGCTTGCTCGAGAAGATTTGCTCGAGTGCTTGAGCTCGGATGGTGGGTGTAGGAAAGCGTTTTCGAGTAAAGAGAGGTGGGAAAATATGGCGAAATTCGCGTTTGAGTTACCCTCAGTCAAAATGTTGATGGACTACAAGCCGAAGTGTTTCACGGTGAGTAAAGCGAGGGTGTGTTCGAATATGAAAGGGAATAAAGAAACGCCGAACGGATGGAGCGAGAAATATTTCGATTACTTGAAACCGAGAAACGACGTAAAATACAGAGAACTAGGCACGTGCGCTATGGTCGGAAACTCACCGCACGTATACAAAGACGGCTTAACGGATGAAAATAGTAAAAGCATCGATAAACACGAAAACGTGTGGAGGTTTAATTTACGCAGTGGGTTAGCGAACGATACGAACGTTCACAAGAAGTATGGAGTTAAGAAACCGTTGGGAAAAAAGACGCAATTTAGAATGTTCAACAGCATACGAGGACGACAACTCTCCAGAGGTACGAACGTGGACGAGAAGATCCTTCGATCGAAGAGAAATTTACGTGAAGAGTGGTGGTTCTGGTATTCGAGCAGCACCGCTTATTTTCACAACATAAAAAAACGGTTTCAGTACGTCCAAACGAGAGTTTTAAGCCCCTCGAGTGTAAATTATATCGTGGATTGTTACATGCAAATGCGGAGAGATTTATTGGATATTGGAGCGCTCGGAGAGGAAGGAGATGCGAGTAACAAAAAATTCATGAAGTGTCCGACATCTTTATCCAGTGGAATTCACTTGGCGTTTATGAGTCCGCACTTGTGTTCGCAAATGGATATGTTTGGGATGTCTTACCACCCTAAGCAGGCGGCTAAGGCTGGCTACAGCGGCCACGCGTGGGCGGTGGACGTCCGCATGTTCCGACTGATGCACATCGTCGGTCTCGTAAACGTTTGCACGACGGATAAAAGCTTAGAATAATAGATTATGATTGAATACGTAGCGCATTAGCAGTACTTAGAAGTGCATAAAAGTCATTTTATTGATATATTATAGTAGTAGTGTACATATACATAAGTAGAGACATCCCTTTGCTCACTCCTCGCGAGCGCAAAATGTCTCTCTCTCTTGGCTAAAAATAATGAAGGGGCTACATAAACAAAATACGCAAAGCAGAGCTTACTGCAACAGAAAGAGAATCAAGATGACCAGTGCGGTAAAGACGGTGATTGCTAAACACACCATCTTATTCCTCGCGCTCTTTTGACTCTTATCTGCCTTTGTCAACTCCTTTTGCGCCTCTTTCGTTCTCATCGCCGTACTCACGATGTTCGCCTCGATATCATCAATCATGTTCCCTTGTTCGTTCACCAACACCGCTAAATCTTGGAAAATTTCATTCACTTCGCCGATTTGTTGCTGAATCTCCGCGATGCCTCTCTCTCGCTCCTCGATTAACTGGTCGTTAAATCGCATGTCGATTTCAACCGCAGTCATCTCCTTCTGTCCTTGGCTTTTATGTTCCATTAGCAACGGCGCGTGTTGTTGCCCCTCGTCCACCATTTGCGTGCCTTGGTAAAACTGCCCTCCTCGTTCACTACTCATGGCCACGGCGGCGGCGGCGGCGCTACTGTTATCGTTCCCTCCTGTCGCTCCGTACCCTTTCTTTTTACTCTTCCCTTGCGGCGAACCTCCAACGTTCTCCTTCTGCGGTAAAAATGTGCTCTCCCTCTCCGCGCACGCCCTCTGCGCTCTCTGAAAATCCTTCAAAGTCGCGTGTAAATCCTTCACCAACTTCTTGTGTCTTTCCGCTAAACTCTCCGCGTCGTCTTTGTCCGCTTCGTAGTCTTCGTTGTACTCTTGATCTTGCTCTTCGTGCACTAAGTCCGTCACCATTTTCGCCAATTTTTTTACCAAGACCGAACTCTCCTTCGCCATCGCGCCGATTTGCTCTCTCAGTTTGTGCAACTTCGCTCTCTGATCTTTCGTGTCCCGAGCGGTGCCGAGTTGGTCGACGAGTCGTTTGAACGTCGAGACGTTGGTTTGGAGTTGGAAAATGAGAGATTGGACGCGGTTCGATTGGTTGGAAATGTCTTCGCGCAAAGGCGAGAGACCACCGTCGTTGGTCAGGCGAGTGTAAGACATCTTTTAATCCTTTTGCGTGCGTTCGATGGTGCGTGCTCTTTTCTTCACAGAATCTATATATATATATATCTGGGTTCACGTGTGATGCTGATGTTCTTTTCTTTTGCGCGCGCGCTTTGTTTGAAGTACGTACAAATTGGAGAAGACGCTTCGAGCTTTTCTTCAAATTATTTAGGGTTTTTACATTCTTTCAAAATTTTAAAACTACAACGGCTGTCCCCCTCCTCCTCCTCCTCCTACCCCTCCGGCGACGCCTCTTCCAACCTCTTCCTCCTCTTCACCTCTTTCCTCTCCTTCCGTTTGCTCGTCTCCTTCGATGTTGGTGTCATCGTCTTCCATCTCCTCCTCGGTGGACACGAATCCGAGCTCTCGGCAGACGAACATTAAAAATTCTAAAACTTTCGTGAAGAAGTGCGAGAGGTTTTTCGTTTTGAACTCCATCTCTTCTTTGAACATTTCCTCGATTTTCTCGACCGGAAGGATACCGAAACTAACCGGAGTGTAATAACACGACGTGCTGACTTGGTCGGGGAATATGGACAGGTTGAGAGGATCTTCACCGGTGATGGCGTGAGTTTTCGGGTCCTCGCCGGCTTCGAGCGTGAACGCGAAACCGGTGAGGACGTGTTTGAACTCGTGTTTGTTGTTTCCATCTTCGCCAAATTTTCGCCAGCGAAGACCAGAGATGGACTCGAACTGCGCAGGACCAAAAGAATCTTTGGGGTCGGTCGAGGTGAGGGCGATTTTTAAATCGTCGCGGAGTTTTCGGTTGGCTTTTTGAATAGCGAGCATGTCCGAGCCTTTCTGGACGAGCTCTTCTTGCAGTTTGAAAATCTCAACCTTCATGTTCCCTTTTTCTTCGGCGAGTTCGTGCGTGCGACCGGCTTCTTTTTGGAAGAAATCTCGATCTCTTCGTAAATCTGAGATTAAAGTCTCCTGCGCCCTTTGTTTCTCCTTCATCGCCTCTTGCATCTTTGTCGCCGCCATGGCGACTTCGTCCACTTTCTTCTTTTTCAAATCGTCGTACTTTCTTTGCAAAGATTCGTACCGTTCTTGCAACATTAAATACTTTCGAGTCTCCGCTCTATCGAACGCTTGCTCCGTTTTCCGTTGCTGATGCTTGTTTCTGTCTAAAGCCATTTGCGCTTGTTGCATGCCTTGGTGATAATCGTCCTCGTCGTAGTTTTGGATTTTCCTCGGTCGGCCCGGGCCTCTCTTCCCGGGCGGCTGTTTCTTTACTTTTTGCGAGGAAGACGGACGACCTCTTTTTCTATCGTTTCCTTCGTCGTCGCTGCCTTGCGTGTTATATTTATTGAACGCTTCGCCGCCACCGTCGTTATAGTCGTCGGAATCGTACTCGTCCTCTTCGTCCGAGTAATATCGCTTGTGCTGTCCGCCCAACGCCTTCCGAGCGTTCCCGGCTGCCTCTTGCATGCTCTTATACTTGTTCGAATGGTCCGCTTTCCGCCACCCGACCGGTCGACCTCTCTTCTTTTTTACCGGTTGTTGTTGTTTATCCGTTGTTCCTGCTCCTGCTAATTCTTCTTTTTGTTTCTTCTGCGCGCTACCGTTTTGTTTCGTATTATTCGTATTCGGGGTGGGCAACTTCCCAGCCGAAGAAGGGGTGGATTTCTTCGAAGGCGTCGACGGATTTCTCGTTTGCTGCTTTTCGTCCATCGTGACCATCTTTTGCGTCGCCTGTGGTGTATTTTTTTATGCGAAGAACAACGTTTTATCAAAATCCGCGATTTGCGATAAAACTCCGCGCGGCGAATAGTAACGAGACAACACCAAGCGGCGACGACGACGACGAAGAAGAAGAAGAAGAAAGAGAAAGAGAACCCGCTCGATGAGACGGAGAGAGAGGGGGCGAGAGAAAAATTTTGAAATTTCGTTCCAACAACAAAAAAAAAAGAAACACGCACCGTCCATCCGGGAACTTGATCCGTCCCCGCGTAGTCGATCCCGTCCGCGCACGCGCGCTTCGGTCGCCCTTCCCCCGCGACCATTTTTTTATTACGTTCTTCCGTTACTGTGTTTGTCTGTCTTTTTGTGTTTCTCTCTCTCTCTCAGAAGAAGAAGAAGAAGAAAACTCTTCTTTCTTTTTTTGGGGGAAAATTCAAGAGAAAAAAGTGGGAAAAACACTCCGGGACAAACGGACTAAAAAAACCAAAAAATTTTGCTTCGACTTAGGGTTTAGGGTTTATCTCTCTCTCTCTGAGATATTTCCACTCGTACCTGCTACTACTAAATCTTTTTAGAGTATTACCTCAAAACGCGCGACGCGCTCGCACGAATTACGCGACAGATAAAATAAGGAAGTGCGCGTTTTAACTTCTCGCTCTCGCTCTTCTTCCGGGAGAGAGAAGCTCTCTTTTATTATTTTCGTTCACGTTCGCTGGAAAAGAGAGAGAGAACTGGCTTTTTTTGTGAGCCGATCTGAAAGTAGTTAGGAATAAAAGAGGCGACTCGAATCATTTTCTCAACTCTCTCTCTCTCTCTCTCTCTCTCTCTCTCTCTCTCTCTCTCCGTCTCGTTTGAGAGAGCGAAGTGAGAGTGAAATAATACGGAAAAGAGAGCAGCAAAAATGTCGTACGGAAACGAGGGGACGAATTCGGACTCGTCGTACGAGCCGACGGCGAACGAGGAGGAGGATTCGGATTTGTACGGGCCGAGGAACGAGATGTTGAACAACAACAACAACAACTTTGTCCGGGAAGAAGAAGACGAAGAAGAAGATGCGTTAGGATATAACAGGTTTGGCCCCGTCGCCGGTGGTGGTCGGAGAGGTGGGAGAGGACACCGCGCACCGTTAGGGCAGGATACGAGTGATTCCGAAGAAGAGGCTGGATATCAGCACCGGCGACGACGCGGAGGGCACGCGCCGTCGAGCGAAGACGACGAGGAAGAACTTTCTCGAAGTGATAACGATACGCAAATGTCCGTGGATTCTGATACGGAGGGTGGAGTTGGGCTAGTTGATAATGCATACAATAAGGAGAACGCGAATACTCGTCGCCGCGCGAGAGAAACGAATAAGAACTACGTAGACTCGCAGTTGGCGAACGCCGCCGACGATGATGCAGAGAGAGCGCAAAGGAGGAGTCAGCGCTTACAACGAGGAAGAGGAGGAAGAGGTGATGCGAATGTACGGCAAGGTTGGCGCGTTTCTGGTCGTGGCAATGCTGGCTCTTCCCTTTCTTCTTCTTCTGAGGGTGAAGACGAAGGTGAAGAAATCGTACAAGCTCAGTTTGATCCGAACGTTTTCCCGTTGGAAGAATTCAACTCGGTTGTCTCGGCGCATAATTCGTATCGGCACATGCGAAACTACCAAGGGTATTATCCGACGAAGATGTTACCGTGCTTGAAATATATCAGCGCAAATTATTTGTGTTTGTATCAGTCGCGAGGAGATCCTACAAAAAGTCGACCCGAGGAGATGGACGCGTTTAGAAAATTTCTCTCGCAAGGTATAATCGTGGGTAATTTTCACACGGTGTTAGAAGAGCTGAAAGCTTCAGCGTGGCCACCCGACTCTTTATTGTTTCAATACAACTGCTTAGAAATGTGCTGCGAAGCTGCGGTTTTAGCCTCGCAAGCGTTAAATCTATTTTGCAACGAACGCATCTTGTCCGAGGCGTGCAGCGATAGAGGACAGGACAACGTTTTCAACATACCATACGAACCGAACGATGGTTCTGACTCCCTACGAACCGTTGGTCTAAGTGTCCACGATGGCGAGGATATAGAGGAACTAGCGCGCGTGTGTGAGATTGAAGAATTGACAGCCCTATTGAACGCATTAGCGTTAGGTATGAAATCGTCGTGCGCGTTTTACGAGAGATACAGGACGCACAAAGTTCCATCCTTTTCTGATTATAGATATGACAGTGAAACGGCATGGCAAGAGACCGAAGAAGGAAAAACGCACCACCACAAAGAGAGCATCGCGTTTCCAGTCAGGGTTGAAGTTCCGCTTGCCACGAAAGAACGAAGGCGAGCAGGGAGAGCAAAGGTGGACAAAGAGCACGAGAATGAGGTAGGAAAAGAAAACGCGATGACGAAAGAGATAGTCGTAAAATCGTGGCCAGCGCACGTCGTCGAAACCCTTGGCCAGCAAGGTGGTTGGATCTGGCTGTTGAGGCTTTTGAATGCTCGAGGTGCGGTGTTTGATAACCAGCGCAATGCATTCACGAGTCGTGAGATTGCTATAAATTTGATGCCGCCTCGCTTCATGGAGTCCGTGTGCGCGGCTTTGGCCGCAACGACTGATGTTTTGAACGATTTGAACGTCAAGATACTAGTTGATACGTTTTTATACTCCGCTACAAAGGTTACGGAGGCGTTGCATGCCTTGAAAATTGAAAGCGTAAATGAGAAAGCAAAGAAGTCCAAGAAAGACTCTTCAGCCGCTGAGAATAACAACAACAAGAACAACAGTGAGAACAGCGATGTAGCAAAGCGGCGAGAAGACGCGATAAAGTTTGCCTCTGTCCTATCGCACGCGTTCATATCCGCACAATTCCGCGATGGTGAAACGATTTCGACGCGATCAGTTGAGGGAAAGAATGTGTTTGTTGAGTTACAAAGAGCCATCATCGTCGCCTCGTTGGGCGTGTCCACGTTCGCCTCGCAACTCGCGGCTCTGAACGAAATCAAAATAGTACTAGATATGCCCGATGCGTTCATTGAAACTGGCATTGAATGGCTCGCAGAAAATGAAATTTTGGAGCACATTTTGCGTCCCACATATCTTCATCACAAGCAGTACGTCGAACATGTTCGCGACGTCTTGGCAAAGTTAGCTCAACATCAGAACGTCTTACAACGCGAACATCTCGAACTCATTTGGAACGTTGGCTTCACCGCGGACTCGCATCAAGATGTCAGCATAAACGTTTGTGATATGCTCGGTCAATTAGCACCGGTTTTATCCGACGAGCACTTAGATTTTATTTTAACTCGATTCAAAACCTTGGCTGTGAACGGAAGTTTGGACGGGAAGACGTTGGATACGCTGAAATCAATTATTACGAATCGAGTAGTTTCGGAAACCATTGCGAATACTATATTGGAAATTCTTTTCGAAGCCTCGTGTGCAAATGAGACGCGAGCGATCTTTTATCTCGGCGCAGAAGTGGATAAGGATGCCGATCCGGAATACGCATTTCTCTTTGCGTTTTACAAATTTACAGCGGACGAAGTTGCGTTTTACAAATTTGCAGGATACGATAATAAAGATGTAGCTGTCCTTGATAAATTGACTTGGATGGAAAAGCTCGTGACACACATTGCAGATTTCATAAGCGACGACGGCGGAATTAGCGGCAATATCAACAACAACAATAGCGCGGCGTCCGTTACGAATAGCGATCGATTAACGGTATCTGCTCGCCTTCTACAGAGTTTGTTTGATGAAAATACCGCGAGCGATCCCGATGATCTCACCCAGAGAGCTCTTGCATTACATAAAGCAAGAGACGTGACTGAAATGTGCGTGTCCGCGCTTGAACATTCGAAAGTAATGGATGGACAATATGCTGCGTCCACCGCTGTGCGTGATGACTTTGCGGGGGAAGATGCTCGAATTTTGCGATCGCAACGAAGAGTGGAGGAGACGGTGAAGTTTTTGCGCAACTTCTTGCAAGCCTCGGACAGATCTCTGCAGCTCAAAAGCGGAGTTGCGCTCAGTTTGTGGGACGCTCTGACCGACACGAAAGTTCAAGGAATAGATGCGAAGAGAAACGCCTGGATGACAAGTCTCGTTAACCACTGTTCACAGGATGCGATCACGGAAATTCTAGTCGAAAGATTGTTGAAGACGGACGTAGAAACGCACTGCGACGATAGTCTATGGGAGGTTTTTTACCCATTCTTTGTCGCGAACGCGATGCACAAAGAGTTAATCGTACCAATTGAAAGATTCAGAGGTGATGGTTTGATCAATTCAAGTAGTGAAGATTCGGATGATGGAATATACGATAACGTCGCACGAAAAGATCCAAAACAAGTTCCCAAACGCTTTCAGGAGAAAAGGCAATACCGCTTTGTGAACGAACCCACGGTGGAGGATAAAAATTCAGACTCAGAGAATGGATTGGCTTATTTTTTCGCAATCATCACCGAATGCCCGAATATTTCGAGCGCTTGTCTCAACACGGCGACGCTGAAGCTGATTCAGACGTATTTGAACTCGAACGCGGAAAAGGTGTTTCTTGAGATTTGTGCGAAGAAATTAACGAATACCTGTGGCGCGGACTTTCAAGGCATAGAAGCGCTGAATGGTAGGGAACGATTGAAATGCGCGAGGTTACTTCGCGTATTGGATGATGTTTTAGATCGCACACCATCAAGTGGTAGCAGTGGTAGCGATGGTACAAACTTGGAATCGATTATTCCGCACGGAAGATCGTTTCGAGGTGATCCGATTTCTATCACTATTTCGGTAGGTAACGCTGGGCAACGCTTTCGCGGAGGTGAGAACAATGCTCACATCATCTCAACACACTCGAACGAAACTGTGGAAGACTTTTTGAATAAGTTTGCGAACGATAATAATTTTGCGCCAAATTCTTTTAAAGCTATTTGTAACGGGAAAGTCTTGACGACGGAGACGATGGAGGGACGGACGTGCTTGCTTTCGGATTTGAAGCTCCCGAACGGGACGGGATGCGTCCAAATCATTCCTTCGACTTCAAAATTCCAAAATGATCGCAACAAAGACGCACAAGAGCTTGGCAATACCGAAGATCTTCCTAGAGTCATGTTATCGAAGCAGCCGATGATTTATGAAGTACTCTTCGCGTTGTCGCGATCGCAATCAGAGTTGACGACGACAACCAGTGACGCCGATGGGGGTGGGAGCGGGGTTTCGAAGATGGACGTCGACACCGCAGACCTCGAAGAGGAGTTTGAAACAGTGCGACGCGCCGCACGGAAATTGCTCTCTTCGCTTCCAACTGACAAATCTGTTTACGATGAAGTTCTCGGCGCTATCAATAGCAAAGATTCTGGCACCACGCTTGGAATTGTTTTGCACAGTACATTTAGGGGTTCCCTGGCGAAAGTCGCGTATGTTTTAGAAACCGTGGACGCATTGACAGATTCCATCTTTGCATCTGATGCAGCGAAAGAGCGAACCACAAGCTACGCGAGCTCGTTTGAAAATGTTGCGCCTGTTCTTTTAGATATTCTTGACGGTGCCTCCGGTGGGACGCAGACAACGGACGGTGGTAAAGATTCCGAGATCCGGCGTTGGATTTGCGCATCAGTGGTGAGATTGCTCAAACCATTCACTATGGATAATAACACCAGTATTGCGACGAAGAATTTAGTGGGAAAGAAGCTCGATTTGGTTGAACCTGTAAAATCAATGCACGTTAGCAATGACACTTCCTACGAGTGCACCATTGAAGGCGTGACACTTCCGAAAGATGTGCTTCGAGACTTTGCTGTCGCGGCAACCTCGAGGGTTTTGCGCTGTGCGGCTGTTTTTTCAAAATCAAATGTTCGATCTGAAATTCACATTGCATATGAATCGATTCAGTTAGCCATGCAATTTAACAAAATGGCGACGCTTAGATGTAGAGATGTGTCACAAGCTTCCGTTTTTGCGGAATTGCAACCGAAAGATGTCTTGGATGCGGTTTTTGGATCCATTTTTTGTGGTACTGCGGACCCCATCTTTCGGCAGGTGCTCATGAAGACATTCCTTTTCAACCAGACTGAATTTTATTCTATCGTTAACCGAAGTGGTGTGGACAAAAAGGGTGCTGATAAGGAAAACGACCAGAGCGATAATGATCGTGCGCAAGTTCCTCTATCTATCATCGTCGCCATTCAAGATCGACTCGATATTGCCGAAGAAAACTTGGAAGCGTCCTTGGAATACTTCAAAACGCGAAAGTTGTTTGCTTTACATATGCCTTCTAAAGAAAGTAACCCACGAATTCTACAGTTTCTAGAGAGCGCATTTAAGCGCGATGTGGAGTGGGTTATTCAACTCGCAATGGATCCTAGCAATGCGGCGGTGAACAACGTTTCGGAGACGATGCAAGCCTCAACGACATCGCGATTGGAAACGATGGCTTATTTTGCAGCGGCTGTGGAATCTATTAGCGTGGAAGACGCCATACGCTTGACAAAAGCGATACTTTTGCGCGGTTTATTTCCAGAACTAGAAACCGTGTGCAAAAGTCTGGGATGTGGTCGTTCGGATCCCGATCAGGAAATGATGGAAACTTTACTTTTGAGCCAAGATTCACTCAAGATGCTGGACGCGGGGAAACGGGAGTTGTCGACAAAGTTTACCGCACTCTTCGGAGATAAAGATCGACGCTCGCACGCGTTCTCGATATTGTCTTCCGTATGCAAAAAATCTAACGAGGCTTTATCCCTAACGCTTAGTTCTTTGTACAGATTACACCTGTTCGACCAAATGGACGAAGAGAACAGAGAGGCTTGCGATTTGTTGCAATTCGAAATGGAAGAGCTCGATGCACTGGAGAACATAGAATGGGACGTCGAACCAACCGCCGAAGTCAATCGCCAACTTAGCAGCCGAGGTCAACCCCTACCGCAAAATGTGAGCACAAAGATTGGACTCGTCAACGCGGGCGCGACGTGCTATATGAATGCATTGTTTCAGCAACTCTTCGCGCAACCAGGTATTCGCGATAAGATTTTAGCCATCGACGCGAGGGTTGCAGAGGAGGATCAATCCGAGAGTCTTTTTTATCAAACGCAGAAGATGTTTGCCATGCTGAAAGGGTCTTCAGTGCACACTTACTACGAGCCTAGCGAGCTATGGCACGCCTTCAAAGACTGGGATGGGGAGCCCGTTAACGTGAGAGAACATGAGGATGCCTACGTCTTCTTCACAAGGTTTCAGGAGCAAATAGATTCGCACTACGTCAAAGCGATGAAAGAGAAACTTAACATCACGAGCGATGTCGAGAAACAAATGAAAGAGGAAGGAAGAGAAGTGCCAAAGATCAAAGGTGCGATTGAGGAGGTTTTGGGCGGGAAGATGGTATCGCAAATTATCTGTAAAAACTGTCCAAAGCACCGAAGCGAACGCGAAGAAGATTTTTGTCAAATTCAGCTCGCTGTTGGCGGTAAGCATAAAGCGTGCGTCGATGATTCCATGTCGCTGTTAACTACTGGCGAGCTCATGGATGCCGATAACCAGTGGGAGTGTCCAGAATGCGGAAAGAAAGTCGATGCAACGAAGCGAACGTGCGTTCGCACGTTGCCAGACTCGCTCTGTTTGCACATTCAGCGACTCGAGTACGATTACGCCATGGATCAACGAAACAAAGTGAAGGATTATTACAGTTTTCCAAAAACGTTGGATATGTACCCATACACGGAAGCAGCGCTCGAAAAGGCTGATCAAGCCATGTTGGAGGCAGAAGAACTGCTCGTAGCCGGAGGAACAAACAACGACGGTGGACCGGTGCGACCGGGCACTCCTGGTAATCTTTTGAATCACCACCGGCACGCGTCGCGGAAGTCTATGCGTAATCTCAATACCCACAGCAACAACGGTGAATCAGGTGGAGGCGATGGAAATGAAAACGCCGAGGACGACGAGAAATTGGAATATAGACTTTCTGGCGTCATTGTCCATTCAGGTACTGCTTTTGCGGGGCACTATTACTCATTTATTCGCGATCGCGACGAGAAGACTGGTGAGCTCACCGGAGACGACGATGATCTCGGGACGTGGCGCCGGTACGACGATACTTCTGTCGAGCCTTACGATCCGAAATGTTTAGAAGATGACTGTTTTGGCGGCTCGTACGTACACAAAACAAACACCGCCGGCGAGGAGGCGCAAACGCTGTCGTATGAAAAACCAAACTCCGCGTACATTTTGTTTTACGAGAAGAAAAAGAAGAAGAGTAAGAAAGAATCACACGATTCGCACATGTCCGATGTCGCCGAAGTGAGTGCTGGGGTGGTTGGTTTGAATATGAATCCAGAGATGGCTTTGATGGTGGAGAAGGACAACCTCCAGGCGACGTATCGCGCAAATCTCTTCGAGAAGAGTTATTTCAACTTTGCGCTCGACCAATTGCGCACGGCTCTCAAGCTGCTCGTCCATTCTCCATCCGCTAATGCTACTGAGAAAAGCGGTGCTTCAGCTGCTATTGGAACCAGGAAGACGTCTCGCGTCTCGCAATCGGCTGTTCGAGCGAGCTCCTCTGATGCGGACGGCGACGGTCAGAAGCAACCAAAGGAGAACAAAAACGACGCAGAAACTACGGACCTTGGTGCGAAATGCGCGCGATTTGCCTTTCACTTCTATATCAGAGTGTACGCTCGTGCGAGCTTGCAGTTGCAAGAGGAAATGATAGAGTGGCAGAAAGGTTTATTGAAACTGGTGGCGTCTTCACCAACCGCTCGACTCGAATTCATGTGCATCGCCGACAAGTATAAAGTCGATACAATCGCCGCGCTCTCGCGCTGCAATCGCGAATTGATTCGCGAGTTACTCGTGAAAATGTTCACAAACTGTTTGAAATTAACGCTCGAATCCGAGAAATCGGCTTCCTTCGAACGGTTGCTGGAACAGAAGAAGAATCACGATTTTCAGTTGCCGCCTGATGCAGTCACAGAAGCGGAATGTCCGGAAGCTTTCGCCGCGTACGGTATGATTGATACGTACGCGTGCTTTTTCAGACAATACGCCGATACCGAATCTTCAATGCAAGAAGAAAAAGAAGAGTTGGAGAGCGAGAATAAGTTTAAACAACGCGTGAAGGTCCAATGGGAGAGGAGACGGAGCTTTTTTATTAATTCATGCAATGGAAAGCAAGTTTCGGCAGCGATATTTTATGCAATGATCACGTGTCAATCCGCGGCTAGAAAGAGCCGTCCGGGTAGCAGTGACCATGACGAAGGCGGAGATCAGTTGTTAGTTCACGTGTTGATTCACCACATGAACGTCGTTCCTGGATTAATTTGGAGGTACATTGGTGCGCGATTGAGCGAATCGCAGACCCAAGAAGTCTCAGCTGAGAAGACGATGCTCCTGAGACTTTTGCGCAGATTCTTGGAGGAATTACACTTTTGCGACAGCGGTGGTCCCCCTCCTTCGAGAAGTATAGAGACTTCTGGCGCTGAATCTCTCCAGGAAGGAGACGATTGTGCGAAAGCGTCGTTGGAAATTTCCGAAACCTTACTCAGCAACATCGAACCGTTTGCAGATGCTTTCGTTTTCGATAATGAAGAAACTGCTATTCAAATACTCGAACGAGCGCAGTGGAACAGCGCTGAGTTCACGAAGAAAGTCGTCGGCGAACTATTTCGCTTTTACACAATCTTTGTTGGCACAAACAGCGACGACAATAAGGCAAATTACCAGCGAACGAACAAAGCACTGTTTCGATTGATGGACATTGACGATGATTTGCGTGCGCAAAGAACGGCACTCATACTTGGATCTCCCGAGATGATCACCGAACAAGAAAGAAAGTCCGGTGAATACGATGGCACTTCTATTTTGAACCTGTTTCAGAACGATAGCTTAGTGATGATTAATTGGGACATCATAGTTCGAATGTTGCGAGCGTTTGAAGGCAAAAGCGGTAAGTATACCAGCGACGAGGACGATGCGGGAGACTTGGAGGTAATTTCAGATCCAGACCTAATCGTTGCGGAATACATAAACTCGGCGGTGAGAGGAATAGGCCTTTCGACTTGGAACGAGCAATTGACCAGGTTACACGACAAGTATGTCAAAGTTTCGCAGCCATTTGCGGATAATGTGAAAGCGCTGTTCAAATGTTTCAACGGCAAGGCGTAAGAGAGAGAGAGAGGAAGACTCAATATTAGAAACCACTGCATTCTTTTCTTAGTGAATATATTCTGTAGATACAAACATCAAACGAAGTTATTGTTGATATTATTTCATATAAGAATTGTTGTACAAAAGCTACTACATGGTAATCAATCAAGAAGACATTCTCTCTCTCTAAAACTAATTTCTTCGTCCCATGACGATTGCCCTACCGATTCTATTAATCCACTGCTCCTTCTCCTGCCTGCTCGGACAAATAAAATACATCACCCCACCATCTCTGAACACAATCTCGAACGAGTTCGCATCCCCGGTCACGTCCTCCGCTCCTTTCACAGAAACGCACTCACCGCTCGCCACGTCGATGACCCCTCTGCTCTTCGTCGTCATCGTCACCTGTTCGTCCAAAAACCAAAACAGCTTCCCTTCCTTCATCACGAACCACCGTCTCCTCCACGTCTTCACCACCTCGCCTTGTTTCTCCAGCCATCCGGTTTTCTCGTAAGGCGGCTGCCAATACTCCACGCCGTCAGTGATTACCCGAGGTTTCGCGAGCTGCGAGAGTTTTGCGCCCAGTCTCGAAAACATTTTTTTTCAATCGCTTTCCCAAACTACTTTAAAGCTACTACTTGTATTTTTACGCGTTGATGTGTCCCAACTTCCCTCTCCTTTGCCACTCTCGAATCTCCTCCTCCGTGAACTTCTCCACGTTCACGATCGTCCTCCCTTTCACTCGGTTCTTCGTAAACTTCACCTTACCGTCGACTAAGCTGTACAAGGTGTGATCGGTTCCAATCCCGCAGTTTTCTCCCGGGTGCCACTTCGTCCCTCGCTGTCTCGCGATGATGTTCCCGGGGCGCACCAGTTCCCCGCCGTACTTTTTTATGCCCAAAAACTTTGGGTTTGAGTCTCTCCCGTTCGAGGTGGACCCGCCGGCTTTCTTCGAGGCAAATCGTATCTGCTGCTGCTGCTGAAAAGAAGACGTCAAGGCGCACAAAACGTGCTCTGCCGCGTTATTGATCGAAAGTAACGACGACGACGACGACGCTCCCAACACTCCTCGTCCTCTTTTCTCGAGCGAGAAAGCGCGGAGCATCACCAAAATCAGTCCTTTTTTCTCTCTCCGTTTTGTGTCTTGTGGTGTCGTTTTCCCTGAAGAGAAAGAAAAGTCTTGTCAAAACGACTGAAACCCTAAACTTTCGAAAGTCCACAAAAACTGAAAAATATTCTCGTTACAAAAAGAAACACGCGATTCGCGCGCACACACGACACACACACACAAACACACACAAACAACGAAGAAAGATGCAAATTTTCGTGAAAACCTTGACTGGGAAAACGATCACCTTAGAGGTGGAGTCTTCGGACACCATCGATAACGTGAAAGCGAAGATCCAAGACAAAGAAGGTACGCGTTTTTTTTTTCCTTCGAATTCCTTCGGAACACGTCGTTTGAAAATTTTTCTCTCTCTGCGAGATCGCGCATCTCTCGGAGAGGGAGAAGAATTGGACGCGAAAAGCCTCTCGCGCGCGCGCGCAGAAAAAAGCTGGTCGGTCAGAAATGCGCTGTAGAGGGAGTCGTTCTTTTTGACCTATTTTTTATTGAAAACGCCGGTTCGGGGCGCTCGCTTTGCTTTCCGGGAAAGGGGAGATCTGAGATTCGAATTGATTTTGGGAGTCCAACGGTGCCTTCTCGGACCGAAAACTTTTCTCGGAAAGAGAGATTTTCTGGGCACCTTTTTCCCAAAGAACTTTGTCTTCTTCGCTTCTTTGGAGAGAGCGCGGGGGGTGGATTTTCTCTTCTTTCCTCTTTTCCTCCAAACCCGGAACTGTTTGGACTGGCACGAGCGCAGCGCCGTCGGATCTCTCTCTCTCTTTCTCTCTCTCGGCTTGAATATACGTTTCACATCTCGCGCATCGACTGACCGAACATTTTTCCTTCTCTTTTCGCGTCGAACAGGTATCCCGCCGGATCAGCAGCGATTGATTTTCGCCGGTAAGCAGTTAGAAGACGGAAGAACGTTGGCCGATTACAACATCCAGAAGGAGTCCACGTTGCACTTGGTGTTGCGTTTGAGAGGTGGGATGCAAATCTTCGTCAAGACTTTGACGGGTAAAACCATCACGTTGGAAGTCGAGTCTTCCGACACCATCGACAACGTCAAGGCGAAGATCCAAGACAAGGAAGGTATCCCGCCGGACCAGCAGCGATTGATTTTCGCCGGTAAGCAGTTAGAAGACGGAAGAACGTTGGCCGATTACAACATCCAGAAGGAGTCCACGTTGCACTTGGTGTTGCGTTTGAGAGGTGGGATGCAAATCTTCGTCAAGACTTTGACGGGTAAAACCATCACGTTGGAAGTCGAGTCTTCCGACACCATCGACAACGTCAAGGCGAAGATCCAAGACAAGGAAGGTATCCCGCCGGACCAGCAGCGATTGATTTTCGCCGGTAAGCAGTTAGAAGACGGAAGAACGTTGGCCGATTACAACATCCAGAAGGAGTCCACGTTGCACTTGGTGTTGCGTTTGAGAGGCGGCGAGCAATAAAAACACACGGTTGTTTTCCTTGGCACGCGCGCAGAGATTGTACTACTTTTCATCATAACATCCTTTCCATCCTTTTTTTAGAGAGACAAGCGGCTTGAAATAAAGCTTTGTAATAGAGAGACACTTTACTGTTTCGAGTATAATAAAAAAATGTGACCTGCATCTTCTTCAGCACACACTCCGAAATAACGAACTTCCTCATAACAAACTCACCTTTCGGCAAAAATAAAAGATGTCCTCTCGATGACCGCGAACGAGGAGAACGACGAGGACATCGTCCACCTCCTCTCCTCGGACGAGGAGCTCTTCCCGATTTCTGTCCGAGCCTGTCAGTTCTCCTCTTTTCTCTCGGTCGCGTTGCGACGAGTCGATGGAATAAACTTTGAGCACCGGGCAAACGCGCAGAAGAAGCAAATTCGCGTCCCGAACGTGCGCTCAAAAACGCTCTCGATTATCATCGAGTATTTAAACCATCGGCTTTCGATGAAAGAAAAGAAAGAGATGAAACTGAAACGGAAGTTACGGAGGAGAGAAGAAGGATTGACGAGCAGTAGTAGCTCGAACAGCGACGAAGAAGATTTGTCGGACGAAGAGTTTGAAGGTTTACGTCTAGCAGTCGGAGGAGCGAAAGCGAAGAGGAAAGAAGAGAAACAAAATTTTCACGTGCCCGCGGAGGAGGCGATTAACGTGATGATGGCGTCGAATTTCTTGGGGTGTTGATTTCTTTTCCCATTACATGCCGTTCCATTTGGTGGAGGTGCCGTTGCTTTTCATCTTGTTCTGGATCTCTTGGGTGTTTGCGGAAATTCGCGCTACATCGACCAGTTCGGCTTCGCAAGTGACTAACAAAGTGTCGTCTTCCGCGTCGTAGATTTCTCCCGTAGTCACGATGCGGAGCTTATTGCTCGAAATTGATTTGATTTTGCACAGTATGCGACAGGTGCGGTGAAGAGGAAATGGCTTCTTCAAGTTAACTTTGAAATTTATCGTCGTCGCGGTTGGAGCGAATTCGCACTTGGCGATTTCTGCGGTGCATTCGTCCAATATGGTTTCAATCGACCCTCCGTGCGCGGTGGTGTATCCGTGTAAACAGATTGCCGCGCCATCACCGGCTCGGACCGCACCGTGTAACTCGCCGTGGTCGCACCCATTTTGAGGAAATTTATAAAAGTGCCTTACGTCCAATCCGGCTTTTGCGGCGGAATCGCCGCTGGCCCAGCACCCGGGCGCTACGACAAAGTCGTGCGGTCGCTCGCACGGCACGTGTTTCATGAACGGATGAAACGTAGGGTCCGTGCTCAGTTCTGTCAACAGCTTGTCGTTTGGCGGAAATAACCCGTGCGGTCGGTACGGAATCCCGGTGGCAAACGCCGCCTTGCGATAATCCTCCGGCGTTAAATCTAAAGTATTGTCAATAACCACTTGCGGCCTATTCTCCACCACAGATCTCTCATCTATCTTAATCTCCCTCGCACCTCCGGCTTGATTCGAAACCACTTTCCCGTTTTCCAACTTGTTTTCGTAATAGTCTCGAATGTCTCTTTCGGTCACGAATTTACTCGCGATCAAGTCTTCACTCAAAGGCTGAACGTTCTCGCGTTCCTCCTGGAGTATTTCGTTCAGAGAAACTTTCTTACTCGTCCACTCGTCCATGGCGTTTCCGTTCTCCGTGTTGCTCGTGAGTAGTTCGCCGAGAAAGGGTGCGCGCGGTGAATGTACAAAAAGGAAGTGAGATCAAAGAAGAAGAAAAAAAAAAAGAGTTACGACGTACTCGAAAATTCGTGCGTTTTTTCTGCTCCTTCGTTTCGTCTTCACTTTTCAAAAATAAGCGCGCGCGCGTCCACTCGAGAAGAAAAAAGCATAAAGCGCGCGGGGTTGTTTTTACTTCGATTTGCGAACGAGAAAACCACCATGGCGCCGGCGAAGAAGAAGAGCGCGACGACGAAGAACAAGAAGAAACCAACCCCCGCGTTGGAAACCGTCTGCTCGCACTTTTCAAAGTACGTCAAAACGAACGACGGTAAAGCGCTCGAGAAAGGTTTCGCGGCGCTGCTCGCGGTGTTAAAACGCGAAGGAGAAAAAGATGCGAACGCCGAGGAACGCTTCTTTTCGGACGCGAAACGCGCGTTGGGGGTATCCGATGCTATGGTGAAGGTACGTTTTGACCGTTTGCGCGGTCGCGTCGGGCGTCGACGACGACGGCGACGAAAAACGCAAGCAAAAATAGTCTTCTCTCTTTCTTTTCGTCGTTCCTCCCTCGTGGACGCGTTTGAAAAATTTTGTGGGCACCTTACAAAAAATGTTTCTCACCCTCTCTATCTATCTATCTCATTGAATGACGACAGGCGTTGGAAGATCTCGACGACGAAGGAGGCAACGTCGAGAGTGACATCGACGGTTTCCGCAAAGAAGTGGAAAAAATCGCGCTTTCTGTGAAAGAGGTGACCGGGGAAATGAGCGAGCGCCTGGACGAGTTCGTCGAGAAGTTTAACGACGAGAACGACGACGAGGAAGAGAAATCGGCGTACAGAGAAATGTTTTCAGGCCTATTGAGCGGTTTAGCCAACCGTTTCATCGGTGGAATCGATAACGACTACGCGTTTGATAATTTCAAGACCGCGTTTGGGGACGTTCAGTACGTTCTCGAGCACTTGTTTGGAGGGATGAAGGAGGAGGAGAAGGAGAAGTGGGCGCCGTTGCTCAACGTTGTTTGCGATTTGGCTTTGGATTTCCAAACGGACGTGGAGAACAAGAGACAATGTTATCGCTTGATGAACAAATTAATTGAAAGGTGCAAATTTAACGCAAAGAAGCTCGGGGACGAGGTTTTGCTCGACTGTTCGAGTAATAACGGCGACGACAAGGGAACGGGAGGGAGCCAACGAAACCATTCTCGATTGAAGAGGTTGGGGAGAGAGTTTGAGATTGGCGGCGACTTTGAATGTCAGAAGGAAATCGTGCTCATTGCAATCCATCTCTTACACGGTGGACATTGCAACAGCTTTGATCCGACGACTGAGCACGGGATGAAGACCATAAAGACGTTTTTCCCGAATCGTTCGGAGGAGATTGTATTGCTCCAAAAAACGCTCGCAAAACTCGGCGACAGTCAAAAAAGTTTTCCTCTCGTTGTTGATTTTGTTCGACAATCCAACGCTTTGCTTGGATCCATGGCCACGGTCTTTTCATACGAGTGCGAAGAGATGGTGTTTGGCGAGTACGGAGTTGCGGATAATCTCGTGCACTTCAGCAAATATTCGGGCTTTACTTTGAATGTGCGCTTGGACAAGGACAAGGAGGACGCCACCGCCGTTGACATAGTGGACCAAAATATTCGCGTCGCAAAATTTGATTGTTCGACAAACACACTCACTATTGGCATTTACGAGAAGTGTGAGGGGATGTTAGAGGAAGATGAGGTGAACACAAAAGACGACAGTTGGATTTCGTTGAGGTTTAAAGCGGAAGACGTACCTGGAGTAAAAAGTTGCATTCGAATGTTGGCGGAAAGCGGAAAATGCAAAGCCATGGAAAAGTTGAGAGTTACGCTCGACGCATCGGCGGGTAAGAAGACGTCCAGAGGAGTTGAGGTGACGTACGACTTACACAAAATACTAACGCAACCAGAATCGACGACAGAATTAATTGAACCAATTCCGTTACCGCGCAATCCAACCGCAATGAAGGATCTCACGGTTGACGCGGACGAAGAACACGATATCGCAACGAAGCCGACGGCGAAGTCAAAAGCGAGCAAAAAGAAGTCGTTGCCAACTCCGCCGTTATCAAGTCATTCTCCAAAGCCTGTGCGGGCGGCGAAAGCAAAAGCCAACTCGAAGATAGCGGCGCAAAACGCGGCGTACCAAAGCGCTTTGAAAGAGAAAGAAAACGCAGAGAGGATCATCGTATCCTCGAACGAGGCTAAGAAGACGCAGAAGCGCAAGATGGATTTGAGAGACATCTTCAACGACGACAAGGACCGAGGAGGAGAAGAAGAAGAAGATTATGACGTCGACGACGATGACGCCAAAAGCAGTCTCCTTGATCAAACGGACGAATCGTTAGAGGCCGGCGACGAGGACGGAGCGAAAATTCCATCCTTCGAGGATGACATGGTGGAAGACGCTCCTCTCGAGAAGAAGCCAAAGAAGAGGACAAATGAGAGAGTGAAAGACATCAACACCAACTACAACGACACTAAGACGCCAAAAGCGACTATAAAGGTTCCGCAAACTGCTCTTCTTCGAAAGACCGAGAAATCTACCGTGCGCTTCGCTCCGCCGACGAAAGAAACAACTTCTCGAGGTAAGAAAGCGGCGTTGGCGCAAGCAACCGCGAAGAACAAGGAGGGATGGCGAGAAAAAATGAGCAATCTCACGAATACTTTACACGTTCATGATGATGAGGTGGAAAACATCGTCGACGAGCAACTCGGTAAAAGTGGCAGATCAGAGAAAGAAACGTTGAGTTATAATAAAGCGAAAGTTGAACGAAGATTGAAATTTTCCACCGGGAAGAAGCCAGACGAGGCGTCAACGCTGAAACGTAAAAATCGAGGTGATGACGATAACAACGACGATTTCGCGTTCCGGGGAGACGATGACGACGACGACGATGATGAAGGTTTGTTCTTTTCTTCTCAAAACGAATCCGACGAGCGAGGGAAGAAACGAGTTGCAACGGCAAGCAAAGTTATCGATTTGAAAAGTAGCGACGAGGACTTTGGGGCAGAGGAGGACGAAGAAGAAGATGAAGAAGACGATCTCCCCTCGGCTGCGGCCGCAGAAAACCAATTTGACGCGATTAAAAACGCCATGGAAACGCTCCGACGCACCAAGACGCGCGAAGCTGAATCTAAAGTGCAAAAACTTTCCAAAACTCTCGAGATGGACTTTGAAAAAGCCTCGAGCAAACTCTCGCGTGACGTTTCAGAAAATGTCCAAACGGCCAAGCGCTCCATCGACGACACCGCCCATCAACTCGAGAAAGAGGAACAAAAAATCCTAGCGCGTCTCGACGATATCACCAAAAAGTTCACCCGAGACTTTGAGCGCGAACGTGACCTCTTACTCGCGGTTAAATCGAAAGGCAAAGCCGCGTACAAAAACGCCAACGCCGTCGTCAAAGCCGTCGTCGAAGAGGCGAACGACGAGTGGAACACCTTGCAAGCAAAAATGCGCGAAAAGTCCGCGAAACTCAAACGCGAGTGCAAAAGGATCCGACGAGAGTGCGCGGAGCAAACCGACTTAAAGAAGATGCTCTTAAACATGGCCGAGATGATTTAAATTTTTGTTCCAAGCAAACAAACAAACAGGGGAGAAAAGACAAAGAGAGAGAGAGAGAGAGAGAGAGAGAGACACACACACGCACAGACGAAGGAACGCGTTTTCAACGCTTCCACGAGCAGATAGCACGCATAAAACACGCAATGCAAAAGAAAGAAAGACACTCACGCATTCATGCACGCGCACACCTTCACTCGCGGAAACATTCAACGCACTTTTCCTCAATCTGTCGTGTACCGCGCGCAGGTGCGCGCGCTTAATAACATCCCCCCTCTTTTTCTTCTCTCTCAAAGAGCTCTTGTTGTTTTTTTGGTTCCATCTCGTGTATTTTTTTTCGAACAGAAGAGACCTCTAAACGCTAAACATGTGGCTCCGGATTGCTCCGCGAGAAAAAACAAAAGAGTCCTCGGGAAGATAATTCACCGAATTCTCTCCCAAAAAGAAAACGAAAGCGCCTTCGCGTACCCTTCACTCGATACACGTCAGAGAGAGAAACGCGCGTCAGAAAAAAAAAGCAGAGCGCATCTTTCTTACCAGTCGCGTTTCACGGAGGAGATGATGATCGCCGCGCAGCATTCGATGACGACGACGATCGCGAGTTGTTCTTCCTCTTCTTCGTCGTCGGGAGTGGGAAGAAGAAGTGCCTCCTCCTCCTCCTCCTCGGTGGGGAGATTATCGTCGACGACATCCAAAATTCGCGCGTTATCGTCCGCGACGTGCTCGTCGTCGTTCGATTTCGAGAAGAATAACGCGAGCACTACCAACAGCAGGCGAGCTTCCGTCGTGACTCGATCGAGCGGCGGCGAATCCGGAGGATTCGCGGCGGCGACGAGTAAAAGGCTCGCGTTCGTTCAATCTCGCGCGCAGCCTCTCGGTCTATCCTGCGGCTCACGCCGATTAGTGCGATACAATTCCAACCGCGACTACTCCGCGAAAAGATTCGAAAACGTGCTCCCGAAAAACAACAACTTCCCGTCTGGAAATTCCGCGACGGAAATCGAGGACTGCTTGTCGGACGAAGAGTGCAAAGATCAACTCATCGAAGGGTTAGAGAAGAGTTTGAGCAGCAGTCAAGACGAGGAGGAAGAGGACAAGAAGAAGAAGGAAACGAAGACGACGGCGAAGGCGACGACAACTGCGACGAAAGAGACGGCGAAACCGAAGCGAGAATTCGTCAACGCGAAGGGGTATGCCGGAGACGAGTGCTCCATTGACGAGGATAACTGTGCGGTCTCGGAGCCACCGCTGAACTTTGGCCGATTGCGATCGGTGGGGACCATCGCGCGGTCTTTTGAGATTTGGAGCTTTGCGCTCACGTTTGTCATTCGAAGGGTCAGTTTGGGGTTGAAGTGGACGTACAAGGGTGGGTACACCGAGGAGAAGAGAACGGCAAGATTGGAACGATTGGCGAAGTGGTTGAGACTCGGTTTGTTGAGGTTAGGTCCGACGTTTATTAAGGTTGGACAGCAGTTCAGTACGAGAGTTGACGTGTTGAGTCCGCAGTTTATCCGCGAGTTGGAGAAATTGCAAGATCGCGTGCCACCGTTTCCGACGGAAATCGCCAGAGAAATTTTAACCGAAGAGTTGGGAAAGCCAATCGAAGACGTGTTCGATGACTTTGACGACGTCGCGTTGGCGGCAGCGTCGCTCGGGCAAGTGCACTTGGCCAAGTTGAAAAGCACCGGGGAGCAAGTCATCGTTAAAGTGCAAAGACCTGGGTTGAAGGAGATTTTCGACATCGATTTGAAAAACTTGAGAGTGATTGCGAAGTGGTTACAATCTGTCGATCCGAAAAACGACGGCGCGAAGAGAGATTGGGTGGCTATTTTCGACGAAACTGCGAGAGTGTTGTACGACGAAGTCGATTACACGAACGAAGCGCAAAACGCGACGGATTTCGCGAAACAATTCGAAACGCAAGATTGGATTAAAGTGCCGAAAATCTTTTGGGATTACACTTCTAGACGCGCAATGTGCATGGAATACGTCCCAGCGACGAAGATTAACGATTTAGAGGCAATTAAAGCAATGAACATCGATCCGGATCGCATGGCGAGATTGGCGGTGGAGGCGTACCTTCAACAAGTTTTGAGATTCGGGTTTTTCCACGCAGATCCTCATCCTGGGAACGTTGCCGTGGATAACAAAGATCCCGAAGGCAAAGGTCGATTGGTCGTTTACGATTACGGCATGATGGGTAGAATTCCAGACGAAACCAGAGCTGGTTTGTTGGACTTGTTTTACGCCACCTACGAAGGGTCCTCGAAATCTGCCACCAAAGCTTTGATCAAGATGGGCGTTTTGGTCGATACCGGCGGCGATTTAACCGCGGTGGAAAGAACGGCTGGTTTCTTCTTGGAAGCGTTCGGAAAAAGAATCAACTACCAAGAATCTAAGAGAGCGGAAGATAAAGAGGCGTTCGAGAAGGAGTTCAAAGAGCCGCGAACAAAGGAAGAGAAGCAAGCGGTCCGAAAGAAAATTTTGACGAACATCGGGGAAGATTTGATGGTGGTGTCTAAAGACCAACCGTTTAGATTTCCGGCTGAGTTTACTTTCGTCGTGGTGCGTTTTGTTTTTACTTGTTTTTTTATCCTTCGCTCGTTTTTTTCATTTTTTATATATCTTCTTCTTCGCGCTCGAGGTGTCATTATCGTCGTCGGGAGTGTATACACGAAAGAGCGGGTGCGCGTATGTTTGCCGTGAAGAAAAATCATCTAGAATTTTATGCACTTCGTGAGACTTTGCGTCGCTGTCGAAAACAAGGCATTGTGGTTTCTCTGAGCAAACAGCACGATCTACTCGTTATTATCGTTTTGTACTCGAACATTGTCGTTTCTTTCTTTCTTCCTCTATTATGGTGAACATTCGTACTGACTTTTTTTACATCTTCTTATATTACAGAGAGCCTTCAGCGTCCTCGACGGCATCGGCAAATCGCTCAACAAAAAGTTTGACATTGGCGAGATTGCGGCGCCGTACGCGCGTAACTTGCTCATCGAAGCGAACCCGAACGCACTTCCGCCGCAAGTTGTCACCGCGCAGCGCGAATGGTTGAGGAGAGCCGATGCGCAAACGCGAGCTGTCGTGAACTTGTTCAAGGCGCCGGATGCGATCGAGTCCATCGCTGAAATAATTCGAAGAATTGAAACGGGTAAGTTGAAAATCAGAGTCCGTGCTTTGGAAGTGGAACGCGCGGTAGAGAGAGTTGCGGTGACGCAAGATATTACTTTGAAAGCGTTGATTGCGACGTGCATGGCGAACATCGGGTGCGTCTTGTGGGTGACCAATCCGGGATTGTATGTGATCCAAGCGAAAATTGCGTTGGGCTTAGCTGCGGTGATGATGTTGCAAGCGGTCAAAGGACAGTTAACTTTGAGCAAGATGTTGAAGAAAGAAGCCAAATACTCCGGAGCGGATTAAAACAAAAGATACAAAGAAGTAATTGAATCGAAATGCATTGTAAACGAGAATTATTATAATAAGTAATAAGTTTTATAAGTACAATCTCTTTAGTCGCGCTTATTGTTATGTTTCTCTTTTTTTCTCCATCACTCTCTCTCCTCCGTTCCCTCTTCTATATTATTTATCATCATCGCCTCTAAAAATCGCAATCTGTGCGGAACTCAAAGTTTTGAGCTTCGGCGTTATTATTCATGACTCCTGCTTTTTGGTACTGATCGACGCGGTGTTCGAAAAAGTTCGCCTTGCCTTGCAACGAAATTGTCTCCATCCAGTCGAACGGGTTCTGCGCGTTGTAGTACTTGCTCGCACCCAACTGCACGAGCAAACGATCCGCGACAAACTCGACGTACTCGGACATTAAATCTGCGTTCATGCCGACTAATGCGCAGCTCAACGCGTCGCATACGAACTCTTTTTCGATGGCGACTGCGTTGGAGACAATCTCGTGCAACTGCTCTTCGCTGAGCTTGTGTTTCAACTCCGAATACAACTCGCACGCGAAATCGCAGTGTAACCCTTCGTCTCGACTGATCAACTCGTTGGAAAACGTCAAACCCTTCATCAATCCTCTCTTCTTTAACCAAAAGATGGCGCAGAAACTGCCGCTAAAGAAAATACCTTCTACGCACGCGAAACCAACTAAACGTTCGGCGAACCTCGCCGAAGGAGACTCGATCCATCTCATCGCCCAATCTGCTTTCTTCTTCACCGTAGGAATCGTATGAATCGCTCGAAACAAATTTCTCTTCTGAATCGGGTCTTTCACGTACGTCTCCAACAACAAAGCGTACGTTTCGCTGTGTATATTCTCGATCGATTGTTGAAAGGCGTAAAACGCTCTCGCCTCGGGAATCTGAATCTCTTTCATGAACCTGACGCATAAATTCTCCAAGACGATGCCGTCCGAGGCGGCGAAAAACGCTAAAACGTGCGTGATAAAATGTTGCTCGTTCTCGTTCAACGTGATCCAATCTCTGTAATCGTACGTCAAATCAATCTCCTCCGCGGTCCAAAAGCTCGCCTCCGCTTTCTTGTAATACTCCCAAATTCTCGGGTATTTCATTGGGAACAGCGTAAACCGGTCCTCGTTTGGCATCAACAACGGTTCCTCGGCGTCTAAAGCCGCGTTCATCATCGCTCTTTGCCTTTCTCTCCCTTCCTGCACTCTTTTCGCGTACGGCGACGAAAAGCAAAACAAATCCGCCTGTTCTTCGTCGTCCAAATGGATCGGTTTGCGCCCTCCTTTCGGCGTGGACGGCAAGTCTTCCTCCTCCTCGTCTTCTTCGCTCGACCACTCGCTCTTCTGACGCTGCTGCTGCTGCCCTCGTCGTCGGGTAATCGGCGACGCTTCGACATCCTTCACCTCTCTCTCAAACAAAACGTCCGCGCTCCCTTTACTGCTCGTCGACGTCGAATCGTCCGATCGAGAACCAATCGCGTTTTCGTCCTCTTCGTCCTCGTCCGCCAACGTCGTCTCTAAACTCAAAAAATGCTTCCCTGAATTCAACAACGTCGGTGGCGATCCCTTGGAATCATCCTTTTCTCGTTTTTTAACGACAGCGCCGTTCTCGTTCTTCTCGACCGCGATGTCTTTATTCGCAGACTTCATCTCTTCTCTTTGTTCTTCTCCTCCTTTCGTCGAAGAAGACGACGAGGAGGAGGACGAGTCAAAGGTTAACTTCCGCTGGATATCTTTCGCTAAAAACGACATTTTGGGTATTTCTCTCTCTTCCAATTCAATTCAAATTCTCTTTAAAAAACAACTTTATAACGCGCTCTCTTTCGTTCGATCGATCGATCGATCACGACGGGATAAATAAAAGTCCGATCCTTTTTCTTTATATTTATGTATCTTTTTGGTAGAAGATGCGTTCGCTTTGGGGTAAACTCGCGCGCGCGCGGGAAGTAGTGATCCTCTCGTTCCTCTTCTCGTTATATGACGTAAGTGCGGTTTTTTTTGGCGGGAATGCTGATTGTTTAGGGTTTTACTATTAGGGTTTAGGACACGTTCAAATCCTCTTTCTCCTCTCTTCTCCGCAGATCACGCGCGCGCACGCAACACACGCAAAGACACAAACGAAACGTACAAAACCATCATCATGGGACGCGCACCGGTTCGATTAAAAGAAGTCGTCTACGGCATCTCCTCGAACAAAGTAGAAATCATGGGATCTTTAGGCCGGGACGCGTTCAGCGCCATCGCGAAGAAAGTTGGAGGCGGGTGGTTCGACGTGACCGTGTTCGGGATCGCGCCGGTCGTCGGTACCGTCATGTGCGTGTGATTCATTTTCTTTTCTCTCGTTTTTAAAGTGTTTTTAAAACGGGGACGAGTTTTGGTCTTCTTCTTCTTCTTCTTCTTCTTCTTCTTCTTCTTCAGGGCGAGGGCGTGCCGGCGACTGGACTCGGACGTTGGGAGAACGAGAAACGCGCGCGCGATCTCTCTTCTCTTTCATTTTCTCCCATCACTCGAGAGAGAGAAAGAGAAGCAAAAACTGACTCGAAATCTAAACATCAAACGTTTAAAACACACAGGTACGCGGTGAACTACAAGGAGCAAGAGAAACTCCACCACAGATTCTAAAAGAAGAAGAAAGCGACGGAGAGAGAGTGCGCATGAGCAGAGCGTTTGCGAGGAGCGTTCTCTTTAGCTTTGAGTGTACAACAAAAAATTTAGCCGTAGCAGAGAGAGAAAGTAATGTGTAAAGAAGCAGAAGAGACAGGTCTTCCCCACGGAAAACGCGCTTTGCGTCGTCAGAACATCTTCCTCTTCCTCTCGCCTCCGCGGCGAGGGAGAGTGCATCCCCGGTCCCTACCATAGAAATGAGCTCTCGTCTCTTTTTTTCTCTCTTTGCTTTTGTTTGTTTCGTATTCTCACCGACCGATAACGCCGCGAGACGTCATCGCGAATGCGTTCTTTCCCTGCTTAAGTTCCGAAGAGGAATGAATAGCCACAAACGCTCTCGTTTTCGGGAAAAGGAGCACAGAAGAAATCCTCACTCCTTCGTGTCTCTCTCTCTCTCTGGAGAGCAGAAGAAGAAGAAGAAGAAGAGACCTCCGCTCCTTTTTTCCAGAACCAACTTCTCTCTCTCTCTCTCTCTCTTTTCCTCTTCTTTCCTCCGAGACGACGACGCGCGCGCTCGCTACGACCAAAAAGGGAGGAGGAGGAGAAACATGACGATACACACTTCCAACAGACATTTCACGCAGCCACCGCAACTGGGCGCCATATCCCCGCGTGCGGCGCAATCGAAGAAGAACGCGCGAGCGATTCCACCGGTGTGGGTTGTGCTTGAACTCGCGTGCATTACGTTTTTTTCCGTCGCCGGTGGTCCGTATGGGTTTGAGGACGCCGTCGGCGCCGCCGGGGCGAAGATGGTGGTGATTGGTTTACTCGTCGTGCCTTTTATTTGGTCGATACCTTTAGCGCTGATGACGAGCGAACTGTCGTCGATGTTTCCGGAAACCGGAGGGCACATCATTTGGGTGCACAAAGCGTTTGGGACGTTTTGGAGCTTACAGAATTCTCTGTGGACGTTTTATACGAGCGCGTTGGATAACGCTTTGTACCCGGTTATGTTTGTGGACTATTTAGAGGAAATTTTGTATCCGGAAACGGACGAAGGATTGCGATGGCAATATTCGATGGCAATCAAGGTGATTTTGTTAGTATTTGTGACGAGAGTCAACATTAAGGGGACTGATATTGTCGGAAAGTTTGCGATGGGGTTCGCAATCTTTGTGTTGGCGCCGTTTTTGGTTACGATTGTGTTGGGGAGCCGGAGGACTGTCGCGGCCATCGCCAGAGGGACAATTTTATCGAAAAGAAGGAAACCAATCGAGTGGTCGAAATTTTTCGCGGTTATGTTTTGGAACACGAGCGGATTCGATTGCGCCGGGACGTGCGCTGAAGATATCCCGAATCCTGGGTACACGTACCCTAGAGCGTTGATTTTAGCCGTATTTATGGTTGTTGGGACGTATTTGATCCCAACATTCGTCGGGTTGGCGTATGTGCCAACGACCGAGGAGTGGACGGACGGAACGTTCGTAGATGTGGCCGATGCCGTCGGTGGGTCGACGTTAGGGGATTGGTTAGGGTTTACTGGGGCCATCAGTGCGACTGGAATGTTGTGCACGTTGTTGTGCACGACGTCGAGACAGTTAGCTGGCATGTCTATCACCGGGTTGTTCCCAAAAATATTCAACGATAGACACCCGGTGTACGGGACGCCGCACTATGCCATATACGCAACGAGTGCGTTGTCTTTGGTGTTCACCGGGTTCAATTTTGCCATGTTAGCTGAAGCAGATATGTTGTTTTATTGTTCGTCGACTATTTTGAAATTCGGCGCGTTGGTGTCTTTACGATGGAAAATGCCTCAGGCGGAGAGACCATTTAGCATTCCGTTTGGGAATTTAGGATTGTTTGGCGTCGCCATACCGCCGACGTTGGCGTGTTTGAGCGTCGTTTTGACATGTCAAGGCTCGTGTTTGCAAATTGGTATTCCTGGAATGTTCATAGGGGTGATTACGTATTACGCAAAAGGAGGCGCTCGAGCCGTGGAGAATATGATTCCATTCGACGAAGACATCGCAGACGCGACGATTGATGATGGTAAAGGGAGAGGCGATTTGTCCATGCGCGAGTTTACTTTAGACGACGATGATGACAATATCAACGACGATAACGACGACGGCGGTGCGAAGAAGAATATTAAGATTGAAAGCTTTTCGGTGGGAGAGGAACCTTTCGTGGCGCACTCGCTGGCGAAAACTGCATCGCTCAAATCGTACCCGACCGAACAAAACGATTCCTTTGATTCGGATGGAGAAGATAACGGTATTAGTAGTAGTAGTAACGATAGAAGTAACGCCGCAAGTAAAATCAATTGAATTTGTACGAGTAACGAAGAGAGAGAGAGAGAGAGAGAGAGAGAGAGAGAGAGAGATCATAGATGAGCGAGAGAGGAAAAATGTTGTTGTATTAGAAACCATCGATATTGACTGAATGCGCAAAAATCGACGCTCATCGCACCAAAACTAAGCACCTCCTTTCTTCTGTTCCCTTATTTTCGCCTGTCGATCTTTCTCCTCCTCGATTTGTCTCTCAAACTCTTCCTCTCTTTTTTGAAACTGAAAGAGATAAAACGACGCACTCGGGCCCGGGACGGCAGTACCGTCTGGGGGGGGTGCGGTCATGTTCCGCCGTCGCTGTCTTGCAGCTTTTTGTTGCTCGTATTTGTCTACTTCGTCGTCGTCATTGATGTCGTCATTGATGTCGTCTTCAGTTCTGTTCATTTTGTGCTCCTCTTTCACCACGGGGGCAAAAATATTCCTCTTCGTTTTTGTCGCCGGTCCCATTTCTTCCGTCTGCTGCCCCGTCTTCTTCTTCGCGAACGCCTTCTCCAACGCGTTGAACTGCCCTATCTTCTTCGCTTGAATGGCTTTCTTAGAGTCAATGTTCGTTAAATTGCCGCTCTTAATCAGCGCAGATTCTTCTTCGTTTTTGCCATTAACTTTCACCGTGTATCTGTCTGTACTTTTGTCGTAATCAATCACCGTTCCAGTTCTCCCGTTCAGATCCGGACGATTTTTTAAACCGACGATACAAACGAGACTATTTTTTGATCGTTTTCCTCTTCCGAGGCTTGTTTTTGTTGAACTGCGCGGCGGTGCCATGGCGCGCGTTCGTGCGCGCTCGATATTTTTTATTTCGAACACCACGTGAATGTGTCGCATGTCTTTTCAATTAACTTTTCCTCACTTTCATAAACCCGGGCACGCGAAAGGTAAATAAACCACCACCGCGATGACGCGCAAAGCAGGAGAAGAAGTTATCATCGTAGGCATGAAGGGCGGCGAGGCGTACAACGGTCGTAAAGCTATTTGGCTTAACTACGACCGGGAGAGGAACAAACACCGCATTAAAGTTTTCGTGAACGCTGGTTTGGACGACGAGATTCTCCTCGTCAAAGGAGAAAACATCACGAGCGATAAGAAGTTCCTCAAAGAACACCCGGAATACGATACGCCTCATAAGCGTGAGCGACTGGGGACGCTGGACGAAGTTTTGAAAGAGAATGAGGAGAAGAAGAAGAAGGAAAAAGGGCAGAAGAAGCTTATCGAAAATCCTTTCGTAAAGAAGGATGGGAAAATCGTGGAGAAGCCAAAAACGAAACGGGCGACCGTGAAAAAAAGAGGATGGACGCCCGGCACGTACGCGAGAGCCAGAGCAAAATCGGCACGCGAAGGAGAAGGAGGACGATTCGCTCGCCGCGACGAGGAAGAGGACGAGCACGAAGGAGAAGAAGAAGAAGAAGATTTTTTTTACGACGAGCGCACCGTCGATCGAAAAGTTGCGGTCATGCGACAGAAACTTCTCGCGATGAATATGCAACTGAACGCGCGGTTCAGCTCGGATGACCTCAAAGATGCGCTCGTGAAAACGCGCGGCAACGTCGACGGTGCAATCGACGCCCTCCTTGAATACAAACGACGTACCGACGAAGAAGAGGACGAACAGGAAAGAAGGAAGAAGAGAGAGAGGACGACGACGGACGTGGAGAACGAAGTCATCGTTTTGAATTGAGAGAGAAGAGAAACACAGAAACACACACACACACACACACAGAGAGAGAGAGAGAGAAAGAATGAGTGAGAGAGGAGGAGGAGGAGAGAAACGCGCGATTGTGATACCAAGAAGTAGAAAAAATTGAAAAGAGTTTTTACCTCGCGTAGTAACATTTCTCTCCTCTTAAAAGTAGGCGTTTTTTTTCCCGCAGTAAAAAAAATAAGCCAGACTCTCCGGAATATAAATATTCGCCACGTCGCACGGATTGAACGCGAGAATAAACGCCCCCCGTGTCATGTCGTCGTGGTTTCCTCGTCCGAAGAAATCACCCGGTGGTGGTGGTGGTGGTGATGGTGGTGGAGGAGGGAGTGGTGACAGCGCGCCCGCGAACACCAACGAAAGATACAACAGCGTCCCGGACGAGGACGACGAGGAGGCGTTGAATCAACGACGGCAACAACGAGCGCAAATGAATTTGGGACAACAAATCTTGCACGACTTTACGATTCCAGGCGAGGAGTACGACCCTGACTTCGAGGCTGATTTAGCCAGGGCGATCAGCGAGTCGCTTTCGATTAAGAATAACGCACAAAACGCGGAGGACGAAGCCTCGACCACGCCGCAGTCGCGATACAAAAATGTTAACAAGAGCAACAACAACAACCATAGTTTCTCAGGAGAGGAAACCGACATGGACGATCGAATGAGTAACGCTAGAAGAGAACGAGTGACTTCAGAGGAGGAAGATATCGACGTCTTGTACGCGAAGAGAGATTCTCTGCGAGATAAATATAGCGGTCTCGCCGCTGCGAAGAAGTACTGGAACGAGTCAAACTTAGATTTTAACGAGCGCGCTTACGCCGATGGATTTTACGCGCCGAGCACCAGTTACGATTGGCCGGAGTGTTTTGAGGACGACATCGGTCAAGGTTCGCGGAGAATGCTGCCAGAGTTGAAAAAGGTGTTGAAGATAGTACCAGACGTCACTGATGAGAGAGAAAGTATTTACGTCGAGCAAGCTAGCGATAGGAATTTAGCCTCGTTCATAAACGATGTAGTGGATCAAATCGAAGCGCAGAACCCTCCAGACAGGTGCGCGACCGCTTCGATTTTGGCGAGTGCGGTGTGTAGTAAATTGGGAGGACCGGCTAAGAGTGACTCTGAGTTGAGAGAATTATGGGTCAGCGAGAGATTTCGCTTGCGGAAAAAGTATAAATCAATTGCGTTTCCAATTGGAAGCCTAGAGCTCGGGTTAGTTAGACATCGCGCGCTGCTTTTCAAGATTGTCGCGGATGCGATTGAAATTCCTTCGAGACTTTTGCACGGAAAATACTTGATGGGTGGAAATGACGACGAAGTCAGCGGTATCGTCGTTTTGTGTTCGGGGAGGGAGTTTCTCGTGGATCTGATGGAGAACCCTGGTGAGACGTATTCTCCAAACGACAACGAGAACATGCGCGAAATATTGCGGGAATTATCGCAGCGACGACAAAGGAAACAAAATGCGAACGAGGACGAGTTCGGAGTGATACCCGGATTTGAGCAATCGCTTCAAATTAGCGGTTTCGAACAGCTCACACCTGAAAAGCTTGCCCAATCGCAACAGCAACAACAGCAACAAAAAGGAGGACGTCATTCTAGAAATGGGAGCACTTTGAGCGATTCCGATGGGAAGTTGATTTCAGGAATAAACATCGGCACGGCATTACCGCGATCGCTTTCTCCGTCCGAGAAAAGTAATAAATCGAGCAGTGCGGATCGATTGCTTCAAGCTGTGGACCTTACCATTCTCCCGAACGAGATCCTCCTCGGTGAGCGCGTTGGTATAGGATCTTTTGGAGAAGTCCACAGAGGTTTGTGGCGAGGTACCACGGAAGTCGCCGTCAAACGCATTCTCGATCAAGAGTTAAACGATACGATTTTAGAAGAGTTTGCTTTAGAGGTGGATATCATGCGACGATTACGACACCCAAACGTTCTCCTATTGATGGGAGTTGTTACGGCGGCAGGGAGTTTATCTATCGTGACTGAGTTCATTCATCGCGGTTCTCTTTTCAAGTTGCTGCATCGCCCACAACCTGAAGCCGTCAAGGCTTCCTTGGCGGAAGATCGGCGAAGAATTCGTTTGTGCATAGACGTTGCTAAAGGGATGCATTATTTACACACCTGCATTCCGATTATCGTCCATCGTGATTTGAAGTCGCCGAATTTGCTGGTTGACAAAGATTGGACTGTCAAAGTTTGTGATTTCGGAATGTCGCGAATGAAGAAAAACACATTTTTATCGTCAAAGTCAAACGCAGGTACGCCAGAGTGGATGGCGCCGGAAGTTTTGAGAAACGAAGAGTCCGACGAAAAGTGCGACGTGTACTCGTACGGGGTCATTTTGTGGGAAATTGCAACGATGAAAGAACCGTGGGCAGAGTTGAACGCGATGCAAGTCGTCGGTGCGGTTGGATTTCAAGGGAAACGTTTAGATTTAGAGAACAGCGAGATTTGTCCGGAAATGAAAGAGCTACTCAAGCGATGCTTTTCGGAAAAATCATCAGAACGACCGAGTTTTCTGGAGTGCTGCGAGAAGACGAAGGAGATTGCTCACCTCATCCACGAAAAGAAAACAAAACTTTGCGGATATGGCAGTGGTGAAAAAGAGCAGCTCCCTGCCGCACCTACGGCTACTGCTGATGCGGAATCGATGCATCGAACCGCCAGCGACGCGACAAAACACATACTAGACATGTAATTTATTTTATTTTTTTCTGTACAACATTTAAATCAAACGTAACTCTCCGCTTCCGTCGTCCACTTATCGATCAGCGCACCGTTGTTCTCACCATCATCGCCGTCATCGTCGAATTTCTCTAACTCTTCGTCGCTTGGCAACAGCGGCGATAAAGGCTCCCCTGCGATGAACTTTTTAAACACGTGGAGAGATACTCTCGGCCGGAACTGTGGGATCATGTGACCACTTCCATGAACGGTCGCGAACGTCAAATTATCCTCGTAATTTGTCACGTGTCCACCCATTTGCGGTCCAGCAGGTTGTGCTGCGAGTGAAGGTCCAAACAAGAGCGGCTTTTGCGCAAGAACACTGATATCTGTTGCAGTCGCGTCAAAAAAATAAGGCCGTTGACTTCCGCCTCGAACCAGAGGAATACCTACATTCTCAATCGCTTTCCTCGTTCCTTCGTACGAAACGCAAGGATCCGTATCTCCATTCAATACTAATATTCTATTCAATTTTTTCGCGAGTTTTTTATAGAAATCTTTCATCGATGGTACGTTTGGACCTGCGTTATCGTTACACGCGTCGTAATCGGATTCATAGCTCCACTTATCATTCGGGCCCGGCCAGCTATATTTTTTGCCCGACCTCGTTTCATCCACGTGCAATGCCTTCTTCACGTCTGCTCTGTTCATCCATTTATTCGTGTAGTAATCTAAAGAACCTTCGGGAGCGCCCTCGACCACTGCGGATGGTCCAAACAAAGAGAGGTCGTTTATGTACGCCAGCCGCCAATCTTGCGAAAACGCCTTACTCGTGGAGAAGAGGAACTTTGCGTGCGCCACTTTGCACTTCTTCTTTAAATTGCCGCTCTTTTTAGACACTTCAGCTTCCAACTTTGCAAACTTCTTCCCCCACCTCCCGCTCGTCATACGAGTCATCGGATATCTCAGTTCGCACTCGTTCCACAACAACTTGAAATCTTTATCAGGCACGAATCCGTATTTATGACCGTACCAGAGCATGTCCATGGAATCTCGTTGCTCTTTGTTCGACGTACACGGATCCGCCGTGTTAATCCCGACTAAATTAATCTTCTTTTCTGGAAACTTTTCGTTATGCTCTACAATCTCCATCGCGAGCGTAGGTACGTACACCCCGGCGTAGCTCTCTCCGGCGATGAAAAACTCGTTCGCTTTCAATTGGGGAAACTTATTATAAAAGAAATCCACCATCGCTTCCTTCGCGTCTCTCGCGGTGGATTTATCCGTATTTGCGCACCCCATTTCCTCTTGATTTTCGCAATACGACCACCCAACTCCAGCTGGAGACTCCAACGCGACTAAATTTACTCCCGCGTTCGTCCACGAGTAATGGTTTTCCATCAAATCTCCCTGAGCGTCGATAATCAAAGGTCCTTGCTCTTGGAGCATGCCGAGTAAAGAAGAAGAACCGGGACCTCCGTTGAGCCACAGAACGACCGGCTTTCTCTCCCAATCCGTTCTCCACCCTTCTTTACCCGAAACTATTTTCGTGCTCGTGGCCATCCAATAGTGCAACTTCGTCCCGTTTTTCGCGTTTAAATACCCGCTGTAATGCGGATGAAACCGTTTCTCGTACCCGGGTAACGTCTCCACCAAATCTTCGACCGACGATGATTTTGAAGACAGAGGCGAAGACGAAGCGTCTTCTATCCTCCGCGTCGTCGTCGTCGTTCTCGCGACCATCGCTCGTCCTTCCACCGCTCGCGCGAAGAGAAGAAGAAACGCGAGGTGAACAACGAGCGACGACGACCGCATGGTTGGAAAGGTGTGTAAGTGTGTAAGTGTGCGTGCGTGTTCCTTTGTAATCTAATCTCTAACGAACTTTTCCTCAAAAATGCGAGCGTCCCAAAACGCAGCAAAAAAAAGAAGTGTTTAGGGTCTCACAAAAAATTCAAAAACGCGAAAAACAGAAGCGCCCCAAGGTTTCCGCACAAAACAAAACAACGCACCCCCCCGCCTTCTCTCTCTCTCTCTTTTGCGCAACAACAACAACAGCGACAATGAACGAGGACGCGAGCGAGGAGGAGATCTTGAGATCCGCGTTAAAGCTCCCTTTCTCGGAGCAGATGTCGCACGCGCACTGGAAAGTCCGAACGAGAGCGTACGAAACGTTGGATGATTTTTCTTCGTCTTCCAACGACAACAAAAAGAAGGTTGGAATGTATTTCAAAGAGTTTTTGCACAAAATCGTGAGCGAAACGAACGCGAACGCGTTGGACGTCGCTTTGGAGAGGACGAACGCGAGGTTGAGAGGAACGATCGATCGAGAGGTGAACGATGGTGGTGGTGACGAGGACGACGATTATGAGAATAATAAAAAAAGCGAAGCGGTGAAAGAATTCGCAGAAGACGTTGCTCAGAAAGTGTTGCCGGCGCTCGTATCGAAAGCTTTCTTCGGGAGACCGAAAGCGGTGACTTTTGCCACGGAGACGTTTTGTTTGTTCGTGGAGATGGAACAAACGGAGTTGGCGGTTGACGTGTTATCGAAAGCGTGCGGACATAAGGTACCGAAAGTCGCGCTGGCGGCGAGTAAGTGTTTAGCGCTCGCGTGCGAGCAGTTCGGGTGCGGGAAGAGAGGCGCGTTGAACTGGACGAAGTGTTTGGACGGAGCCAAAGAAGCGATCGGACATCGAGACGAGAAGGTGAGGAACGAAGGGAAAAAAATTATCGTGGAGTGCGCGAAATGGGTCGGAGATCAAGTCGTGATGGAGAAGATGAAAGACAAGTTATCGAAAACTATGAAAGGCGAGGTGGAGGCGTTGTTGGCGAAGGAAAAAGGAAGTTCGGTAATGAAAGCGACGAGATTTTTGGTTTCGGTGCAAAAAGAGAACAGAGCGAAAATGACGACGACATCGTCGGCTTCTGACGTTACTAAAGAAGATATTCTCAACGAAGATGTAGAAGCAGGTGCAAGTATAGACGACTTGAATGAAGATCCGTACGATTCCGCGGAGCCGTTCTCGGTGCTCAAAGCTTTGGACAAACCATCCACGGACGAGGATGTTCCAAAGTTTTGGGAAGCCGTGGTATCTTCCAACTGGCGACATCGTTTGCACGCGTTGAAGCAACTCACCGACGCGTGCTCTTCGTCCGCTCGTTTGCAAAACGAAGATTTCATGGAACTACAAAAAGTGCTCAAAAAAGTCATCTCGAAAGACGCCAACGCGAACTGCGTCGCGGAAGCGTCGAAATCGATCGAAAAGTTATGTTTGAACGCGCGAGCTAATTTTAGCAAAGATGCAAAAATGTTGCTCGGTTCCTTGTTGGATAAACTGAAAGATAAGAACGCGTTCGTTACGAGTGCGATTGCGAATGCGTTGGATGCCATTTCCTTGAGATGTTTCGCGTTTTGCGACTCGGCGGAAGATGTGGTAAAATACGGATTGCAGCACAAAGTCGGCAAAGCGAAATTGGAAACTTTGAAATGGTTGACGCGATCGAGCGCGTCGTTTTCGATACAAGAGGCAAAGAAGACGATTAGTTCGAGCGAATTAACTGCGACCGCAGCAAAACTTTTAGAGGATAAAGATCCGGAAACAAGAAAGGCTTCGCAGGAGTTTCTCGGCACGCTCGCCGGGAGAGCAGGTGGAATGAAAACGCTTTCCTCACAATATCTCGCCGGAGTGGACGATGGAAAAATGAAAAAAATGAACGAGATTTGCACCAAAATTACGCCTGCAACAGCATCTGCAACGTCGACGGGGACGAGGAAAGCCGGCGGTGGAGAACAGAAGCCGGCTGCCGGCGCTCCCAAGAAGAAACAAGAGCAAAACGATAAAAAGAGCGCGAGCAATAGTAGCAACAGCAGTAACAACACCAAAAACAACAACACTGATGCCGATGTTAAGGGTACCGATTTGAGTTCGAAAATTACGGATGCCTTACTTCGCGATACCGCGGATGGTAACTGGAAGCGTCGATCCGCGGCGCTCGACAAGTTGAAATCCATTCTCGACTCGGCGCCGAGCACCATCGAAGTCTTTGGACTAGACGCGCTCTTTTCAGCTTTACGAGCGAGATTCACGGACTCCAACGCCAATTTAGCGTCTCAAGCGTTACAGCTTGCTGGACAATTCGCGTTGAAGTGTGGGGAAAATGTCGAGAAAGTAGGACGATTAGTATTGAGCGATTGCGCAAAACACGTAGGCGACCCCAAGAGATTCGTCAGAGAAGCTGCGTTTTCTTTGATTTCCGATTGGGGCGTTGCCGTTGGTGAAGCTGAAGTTTTACAACAGTTTGCAAGTAAATTCGTCGAGCTCGCGACTTCTTCCTCGTCGAATACTTCTTTCTCGGGCACTTTGTGCGCTGATGGCAAACGCGAAGCTATGGACTTTTGCCGCGAAACGATAGAGGCTATTGAAAAGAATGCTGCCACGGCCAAAACGGTGGACGATATCGCGCTTCTCTTACAACCTGCAATGGCGTTTGCCGCGGTTGGATTTAAGGATAAATCGAACGATGTTCGCGTAGCAGCTTCGAACCTTTTCGAAACTGCCATGAAAATGGAACGCACGATCGATGCGACGAGTAGTAATAGTAATAGCACGAGTAGCAGCATAAAGAAGAAACGCACGGTGACTCGCGAAGACGCGCTTAAAGCCATTGAGAAACTACCACACGGTTTATGTTCGGCTATAGACTCGAGAATTGCCAAGGAGTTTCCCAATGCTGCTACCAGCAATGCTGCTACTACTTCGAGCGCGATGAGTAAACCGGCAGCGCTCAACATTCCAGAGAATTATAAAAATTTGGGCACCGTCGAGAAAGTATCGGCGCCTCCGTCTGCCCAAAAGCCGATGGAAAATTTCGCCGAGAGGAAGACTGTGGTAAACGAAGACAACATGGACGTGGACAATCTTGAGGTCATGTTTGATAAAGCAGTCAGAGAAAACGTCTCTCGAAGCTCCAGCGGAGACTTTTTCGAAATGTGTGAGTTGAAGCAACACAACGTCGACAGTGGTAAGGACCTCGAACCGCCAATCACGCCACCGGCGAGACCTTCTATTTGGGACCGAGCGCTCGCGAGAGCAACGGCAGACGAAGATGACGAGTGCGTGGAAGGTTTGAAAGCGTTGTGTCACGAGATGAACGCGCACGCCATGTCGGACGCGTTTAAACACGAAATATCTGGAACGATTGGACCTCTGCTCATGTTTTTATCGGACGAACTGCCTATTTTCTTCGAAAATGCAGTGAAGGCAAAGAAAAAATGCGAGAAGCATAAAAAGAGTAAAACGAACAAAAAGATCGAAGAGGAACGAGAGGAATACGAAACGTTATTGCGTGGATGTAAGTACGCGTTGATGACTATGCACGCAGTCTTGAAAGAGCCCATCTTAGCGAACAGCGCTTCGGAGGAAACGACGAGGAACGTCTTCGCCTCCGTCCTCTCTCAGTTGGTTTTGGCCATGGATAATAGCTCGAATAACATATCATCTACTGAATCAACTACGAGTGTTCTGGAATCCTCGGATTATTTGAGTGCGCTCAACGCGCTCGCAGAGAAAGCCATGGAAAACTTCTCCAAGACGAATTCTATGGTCAGTCTGATAAAGTTGTTATCCGGGGAAGGCGTCCCGGATTTCTCTGTGTTGGGCGACGCTAACGCGGGGACGACCACGACGACAACTGCGCATCATCTGAGCAAAAAACATGCACATACTGAGAATACCGAAGCAAAAGTAGCTTTGTTTGAATCGTTAGTCGCGAAATGTCTCGTCAAACTCGCGTTCCAGCTCGAAGAGCTCGTTGAATCCGGCATCAACGTCGCCTCGATTTTCTCCGCTGTGCATGAATTTTACTCCTTCAAAGGAGAAGAATTCATCCTCGAAGGCGAACGCGACGACGAGCACGGGAACAAGAACATTAGAATCGTTCGCGCGGTAGTTCACGAGGTGTGTAAACTCATCGGTCCGTCCGCAGAAAAGTACACCAAGATAGCTTTGACTGGTATGAATGTAAAAATACCAGAGTTGGAGAGGGAGTCGGATCAAGTTCCTTCGTTGTTGCGACAGGTTCGCGCGAGTTTGAAAATCCTTTCCGGAGAAGATGAAATCGAATCGAAGGTTCGAGAGGAACTGTCGAGCATTTTCGCAAAAATCGGCGACAAGGACACGACCGTCCAAGGTCTCGAACAACTGTACGATTTCACCAAATGCGAGGAGAAAATTTCTCGAGTCGACGTGAACGAACACTTGCGCCAGACGAGTTCGGCGTTCCAAGCGTACGTGAACAGAGGTTTGGCGAAAGTTGAGAACAGTCGAAAGAAGAAGCTGTTGTCTGCTTCGCTATCCACTCCTTCCGCCGTTATTTCTGAAAAAGAAAACGGAGGAAGCTCGTTTGCTTTTCGCGCGACGCCGAGGAACTTTGGGAGTAGTTTTGCTTCGCAAGGCAAAAGCACCGGCGGTTCCGCGTTGAAGGGATTCAAGCTTTCCCCGAGAGACGTGAACGTCGCAGCTACAGCTTCTGTTGCTACTGAAAAATCACCGGTGGCGAAAGCGAAATCTGCGGCGGAAGAGTTCCGGGAGCGCATGAACGCCTTGTCGAAGCGTAAAGCGACGAACTAATATCTCGCTCCTAACCGCCATCTTCTCGCGGGTCTTTACCCCAGTATGTATGCATATGTGTTCGCAAAATGTTTCAGTAAGAAGTTTAATTATTATTACAATACGCAAAGAAAAGAATCTTTCAAGAATAAGTGCGCTGATATGTTAATTTGTGTATATATCGGTCCTCGTCTATCTCTCTCTCTCTCTCTTAATTCTTTCTGTTTTTAATGTAATCAGCTAAGCCAATGAGTGGCGCGGCTTTCTTTTGATCATACACCGATAACTGTTCCTTCGCGCTCTTAATCAACTCATCTGCTATCCTCTGCGACTCCTCCAAACCTAATAAACTCGGGTACGTCGCCTTACCAACCGCCACGTCTTTACCAGCCGTTTTGCCTAACTCTTCGCTCGTCGCCGTGCAATCCAAAATATCATCCACAACTTGGAACGCCAATCCAATATCGTAAGCGTACTTGCCCAATCGTTCAATATCTTCTTCGGTTCCACCACCCAAAATAGCTCCGGATACCACCGCGGTCTCTAACAACGCCCCAGTCTTGTGCGCGTGAATGTACTTCAGCGTCTCCAAACTGACCGGTTTCCCTTCCATCGCCAAACCTTCGCTTTCGATGTCCACAACTTGGCCACCAACGAGACCTTCCGACCCGACGCACTTCCCGACATCCGCAATCACTCGTAAAATCTTTTCTGCTTCAACACCTTTCGTTTCTCTAGCGATGTATTCGAACGCGTGCGACAACAACGCGTCGCCGGCTAAAATAGCCATCTCTTCGCCGTACACTTTGTGATTGGTCGGCACGCCTCTTCGAAAATCGTCGTTATCCATCATCGGTAAATCGTCGTGGATCAAACTCATCGTGTGAATCATCTCCAACGCGCACGCCGTTGGCATCACCACCTCCTGTTTGCCGCCAACCATCTCGCACGCCGCGATCGCTAAGCACGGACGAATTCTTTTCCCTCCAGCGAGTAAAGAATATCGCATGGATTCGTGCAAACGCTCTGGATAAATGGTTGGGACGGAGTCGCTCAACGCTTGCTCGATCGCCGCGTTCTTTTCCTTGACGTACTTGGCGAAATCAATTTCCGCGTCCGTGTCCGCGATTGCCATCGCTTTGACGCGTTGCTGCTGCGCTCTGCCCGTCATCATCACTCTCTGCTGAGAAGAAGAAGACGAAGAAGACGAAGAAGAAGATAAAGACGATATTCTCTTCTTCGATGATTTTCCCGACGAAATTCGCGCGGCGCCAAACGACAACGACGAAGTCGAGCAAGACGCGACCATTGGAACGCTCATTTTACGATCGAATCAAAGTCACGCAATAGTTTCGGGTGAGAAAATGTGCTCTCTCTCGATCGTATTCGGTAGAAGAAGAGCGTCGTATCTGTGAAGAAGGAGGAACCTTTTTTTTTTTCGCGCGTTTTTCGCCTCGGGATTGTGGATTGATTTCGCCCCCTCCTCTCTCGCTTTGTGAGATGCCGAGATCTTTTTTTTTTTGAGAGAGGAGTGCTTCCTCCTCCCAATTATTTTTTTATTTTGCTTGATGATGGACAAAAAGAGGAAAAAGAGAAGAAATTGATTGATGAGCGCAAAGAAAGACGATTTTGTCTCAAAAACTACAAACACTCTACTTTCAAAAGTAGTACGCGAATAGTCTCAAAAAAGTAGTTGATGATGATGATGATGATGGCGCAGAGAATGACGACGACGACGACGACGACGACGAACGCGTCCGCGGCGGCGAGAAGGAAGAACAACGTTTCGATGCATTTTTCACCCTCCTCTTCTTCTTCTTCTTCTTCTTCTTCTTCGTCGTCGTCGTCGTCGTCGCTTTTGAAGAGCAGAAGACCCCGAGGAGGGAGAGCGTCTTCTTCTCGCTCTTCTTCTTCCGTGATGGTCTTCGCGATGGCTTCGTCTGGAAACGCGAAGAAGAACGTTTTGGTCGTCGGCTCGGGTGGTCGCGAACACGCTTTAATTTATCGTTTGCTTCAGTCTGAAACGTGCGCGAAAGTGTTCGCGTTACCGGGGAACGCCGGCATCGCGTTGGAGCCAGCCGTGACATCTGTGTCGGGTATTTCGGAATCCAATCACGCGGACGTGGTGAACTTTTGCAAAACGAACGATATCGATTTAGTCGTCGTCGGACCGGAAGCGCCGTTGGTGGACGGGTTGGCGGACAGTTTGCGCGCGGAAAATGTAAACGTGTTTGGACCGTCAAAGAAAGCGGCACAGTTGGAAGGGTCGAAGGAGTTCATGAAGAACTTGTGCAGGAAATATAACATCCCTACGGCCACGTACGAAGTTTTTAGCGACGCGGAGAAGGCGAAGGAGTACGTGAGAAATGTGACGGGAGCGCCGATTGTGATTAAAACGTCTGGTTTGGCTGCCGGGAAAGGCGTGATCATGACTGAAACCATCGAGGAAGCGGAAAAAGCCATCGACGAACTGATGTTAAATAAGCAGTTTGGCGATGCTGGTGATACAGTCGTAATCGAAGAGACTTTGTTTGGCGAAGAGGCGTCGTTTTTCGCCGTCGTCGGTGGCGACGTGGCGGTACCGTTGGCGTCGGCGCAAGACCACAAAAGAGTCGGCGACGGCGATACCGGATTGAACACCGGTGGTATGGGCGCGTATTCGCCCGCCCCAGTCGTCACGAAAGAGATTGAAGAGGACGTGATGAAGAACATCATCGAGCCAACGGTGAGAGGTATGCGCGAAGAAGGTTGCGAGTATAACGGCGTCATCTTTGCCGGGTTGATGATTGACGAGAAAACGAAAAAAGTAAAACTTTTGGAACACAATGTGCGCTTTGGCGATCCCGAGTGTCAAACATTGATGGCGAGAATGGAAAGCGATTTGTGCCAACTTTTGTACGCCGCAGCGACAAACAACATCACCGATGAGGACGTGAAGAGCGTGAAATGGAGCAAAGAACCAGCCGTGAATGTTGTTTTAGCTGCGAAGGGATACCCGGGAAGTTATTCGAAAGGAGACGAGATTAAAAATTTACAAGGCGCGGAAGAATCGACGGCAAAAACGAAGATCTTTCACGCCGGAACGGCGAGTGGAGAAAACGGGGCGATATTAGCGAACGGCGGTCGAGTTTTGGGGATTACTGCGATGGGTGCGTCCGTGAAAGAGGCGACGAAGAACGCGTACGATGCCATCGATAAAATCGATTGGGCGAACGGTTTCTGCCGAAGCGACATCGCCTATCGAGCGATTGAACGAGAAGAAGGAGGAAGCAAGTAAAGATGTCGTGAAATAATAAGAATAATACGTATTTAATATTTACTCACAACCGCCGTCACGTTTACAACTCTTCGTGCGCCTCTTCGTACTCCCTGGCTTTTCTCTTCGCCTCTCTTTCCGCGGCTTTCTCTTCCTTCGACTTGATTTTTGGCAAAGTGAACGGAAGTTTCGCGTTTGCTTGAATAAATCTCGTGAAGCCGCCAACCGTTCTCTTCTCCTCTTCGTCCCATGGAATTCTCACGCCTTTCTCCCCGGCGGGAAAGAAATAAATCGCCGGGAAACCTTTCGCATCCTTCACCAAAGGATGCTCGTTCGCGGTACCGTCCATATCGCAGATCTTCACCGTCGACACGTCTTTGAATCTCTTGGCGAGTTTCTTGATCGTCGGCGCGAGTTCTTTGCAGTGCCCACACCACGGCGCGTACACTTCGAGAAAGACATCCGTCTCGCTATCGTTGACCATGTCATCGAAGTTTTCACCGACAACTTTGTACAACGGACCGTAGTTCTCCTCCGGAATGGGTTCAGACTTTAAGTGCTCTTGCAACAAACCCGCTTCAAAAGCTTTGATGAATTGTTGTAAGATTGGCTTGGTGATCGTCGGCGCGTTTTCGAGCTTGTACTTCTTTTGGCCCTCTTCGATGCGCGGTTTTTCTTCCTCGTCCTTGTTCACCGGTTCTGGTTCGTCCGGTTGCGAAAAAATGACCGCTTGCGGCTGGAATTCGTCCTCGCCGACTTCAACGTCAAAGTATTCCAAAACGCCCTCGGCATCGCTACCTTTAATGTCCACGGTGACGAACAAAATCTTGCCGCTCTTGTTGTCCTCCTTGGAAACTTCCTCGAGGAGAGCGTTAAGTTCTTTCGCTTTTTCCTCGTTTTCGCCATCGTAAAAGACCAAAACTTGCGCAGACACGCCAGATTCAAAGACTTTGTTGATGTATTCTTGCTCGAACGGAATGACCCACGGAAGTTGCGCAACGGCAGCAAACTTGGTGATTTCTTTTGCCTCCCATTTGCCGTCGTACTCCGCGAAAGATCTCTCGCCTTTTTCGTTTTCAAACATCAAAACCATCGCCGGATTGGACGATCTTTTGAAGTTAGTCAAACCTAATTTGGCAACGTTGGCGCGGTTGTCCGTGTGCGCGACGTCGAGGCCGTCGAGATCGATGTCTTTCGCCATGGCGTAAAAGTCCGTGAAGGCTTGGGAAGAACCCAATTCGTCGAAAACGGCGATCAAAGTCGCTCGCTTCTCTTCATCCTCGTCCTCGTCTTCCTCTTCGTCCTCGTCTTCCTCGCCTTCCTCTTTCGGCTCCTTCTCTTTTTTCGGCGCCTCTTCTCCGGTGAACACTTTCATCGTCGTCAAATCAACGCTCGGTTCGCCCATTTGACGTTCGACGTAATTGGCGATGGAGTATTGATCTCTTCCGGATTGGTAATCCTTCTTCAATTCACCTTTTTCAAACCACTTGAGGGTTGGAAACCCTTCCACGCCCATCTCCTTCGCTAACGCTTCCTCTACGGTCGCGTCAACTTTGAACAACTTCACGTTCTTACCTTCCAACTTTTCGCTGTCTTTCACAGCTCTCGCCGCGTATTCGTAGTGCGGCTCCAACTTTTGACAGTGTCCACACCACGGCGCGTAAAACTCCACTAAAGCACCGTCCAAGTCTTTCAAAATGGACGTAAAATTCTCCTTCCCTAACGGTTCGACTTCGTACGGACCTTCCGGCATTTCCAACTCTTCCTCTTCTCCTTGGCCGCCGTAGTCGCCGTAGTCGCCCATGCCGCCGTAGTCGCCCATGCCGCCCATGCCGCCCATGCCGCCCATGCCGCCCATGCCACCGTAATCGCCGTAGTCTGCACCGTAATCTGGAACGTCGTCGTACGATTCATCTTGTGCCTGCCGTTGTTGGTTTTTTCGTTCGTCGTTAGGTGAAAAGAGAGAAGAAACGTCTCAGTTTTTTATTATTATTATTATTATTATTATTATTTTGAAATATACACATAATACGTTTTATCTGCTTTTGCTCTCCTTCCCAGCCGAGCGCCGCGTTTGGTGAGGCGCGCGTTTGCGCAAAAACCATCCTCTCTCTCACACACACACTACGCAATAATCGTCGTCGTCGTCGTCGTCGTCGTCGTCGTCGTCGCGAAAGAGGCGTTCAAAAGAACATCACCTTTTAAAAGAGAGAAAAAGGCACACGAAGCCGCCACCGCACGCAAAAAACCGATCGATCGAAGGAAAAAGTGCGCTCAATTTAATAACGACGACACACGAAACAAATCATTTCCAAAAACAGTTTCGCCGCGCACCTGAACGACAGTCGTCAAAACCCCGCCCCCCGACGAGAACAGACTCGTCGTGGTGGTGCTCATCAGAAACAACGATGCCAGCATCGTCGTCGTCGCGAGAGAGGAACTCCTTCTTCTCGTCGTCGTCGTCATTTCTTTCTTTCTTTCTTCTTCTTTTTTAAGTTTTTGAGGGGGGGTGCGCGCCGTTCGAGGTTTGTCTCTCTAAAAAGTTGGTTTAGGGTTTGAGCGGCAGAAAAAAATTCCCCATCCGTCGTGCGCACAAAAAAAATCTCTCTCTCTCTCTCTATAAAAAATAACGAACCCCTTTTTAAGGGAAAAGCGGTTTTGGAGGAATAATGACGACGGTGACGATGGTACCGACGACCTCGAGAGCGACGCCGTCGTCCGCGGCGACGTGCGGTACTCGCGGTACCACTCGTAAAAAAAGTAACATCAACAACAACAACAAGAATTATCGCCGCGATGCGACGACGACGACGACGACGACGAGTTGTATAAGAATGAGAGGAGGAGGAGAAAGAAAAGTGTTAACGACTATTCCGTCAGCCTCGTCATCATCGTCGTCGTCTTCTTCTTCTTCTTCTGCGAGCGGCAGCGGTAAAGGCGCGAAAAAAAAGAGAGGAGAAAAAGAGCGTCAACAGAAAATAAAGGAATACTGGAAAGACCGGCGAAAAGTGGCGTGTCAAGAGAACGATCCGATGTGTTTAGATATCATGCGAACACCGATGAAATCGTTCGACGAGATGGAGGAGGAAGAGCAACAGTTGAACGCGCTCGCGCCGGAGTTTATGGACGAGGACGTTGTGATGGGGAAAGTGAACGAAGTGCCCTCGTTTCCAGTGTTTAAAGGGGAGATATTGAACGCTCCGGAAGAGACGTTGAATGTGGTGGAGTTTACGTTTTCTTGGTGTCGACCTTGTAAGAAGTTCGCGGCGAAATACGACATGTTCGCGGAATATTACGACAAGGTGAGATTTTTCAAAGTCGTCGGCGATAGCGATCCGGTCTTGGCATCGACCGCGAAGAGTATGAACGTGACGGCTACGCCGCACTTTTTCCTGTTTCGAGGCGGGAAGATGGTTGGGTCGTTTACCGGGACGAACGAAGCTAATTTTCGCGAGGAGCTCGGGTTCGCCATGAAAGACGAAGAGAAACCTTGAGAACGTGAGAGCTCTGCGCTTTGAAAAACAAGTAATAATAAAAAGCGCCTTCGGAGTTTATCCTACAGTAATAATATCAACGCGAAGCAAAGTACAAATAAATATAATAATAACAATAATATAATAATTCTAGTGATACACTAAGTCACCGTGATACTAATCATCTCCTTTCTCAAAACCGAGACGGCGCGAGCGAGCGTTTCGGACTCGATCGAACTCATCACGGGCCTGCCGCAGACTCTTATCGACGCTTTTGATCGCCGAGAGCGTTTGCTCTCGATCCGCTTTCGAGGAGGTTCGAATATAAAAAGAGTTTTCGGACGTGTCGTCGTCGTTGTCGTCGTCGTCATCGTCCTTTCTATCTCCTTTGTTACCAAACTGTTTACGCGGCGATGGTTTGGGACTATGCGGCGGCGTCACGCCAACTTTCCTGCCTCTTCCCAATCGCACCGCTTCGATGATGTTTTCTAGCTCGGCAATTCGGCCTCTCAATTCCCTCTCACGTCTGCTAAAATGTTCCTTCATGCTCGCCATTTCCTCTCGAGTTGACATTAATTCATCCTCCATGCCTTCCGTGGCTTCTATGAACGCTTCTGCCTCAGCCAATTTCGATTTGAGCGAAGAGATTTCGCGCGATGAAGCGTTCTTAATCGCCTGCATGGCTTGCGAAACGTGTTCGGAAGCCTCTGCGGACGCTGAATCCATCGCCTCAATTTCTTGTAAAAGCTGGTGCACGCGAACGTTTGCATCCTCCACGCGCTCGTGCAATTCTTCGTTTTCTATTCGCAAAGCCTCGAGTTTTGTTTTGCTTTCTTTTTGTAATCTCTCAATTTCCAATCGGGTTTGCTGCGATATTTCCTCCACGGTTCCATTTTCTCTCTTTGCCGCTTCGTACTTTGCCGCTATAGATTTCAATCTCGCGTCGAGTTCAGCGACTCGGTCCGTTTTCGATGCGAGTTCTCTTTTCAGGGTTTCAATTTCAAACGTCATTTCCATCTCTTGATCGGCGCGTCGCTCGATTTCTTTTTGGTTTTGACGTTTCGCTTCGTTTTGGGCATTTTCTAAAGCGCTCTCGAGCGATTGCACTTTTTCGCGTTCGCTATTCAAGTGAGACTTTGCATCTTCGAGCGCTCTACTCATGGTCTCGCGTTCGTTGTTTGCATTCGCGTGCGATAGCTCCATATTTCTCAATTGAATAGTGAGCTCTTCGCACTTTGCGTTACTCTCCGTGAGTTGTTCGTTGAGTTCGTGCTCCAAAAGCTCGCTCGTCTCGGTAAGTTCGCGAATTTCGTTTCGCAACGCCTCGATTTCGTAGGTGTTTCTTCTGTTCTCTTCTTCGTCGTTATCATGGTCGTCAGCTTCCTTATTTTTCTCTTTACTAGATGTTGCCGCAGCAGCATCACTACCACCACTCCCATCACTACCTGTTGAACGTTCTTCGGCAACTCTGGCGGAGATAAACGCCAACTTTACTTCGTCTCGCATGGCATCAGCGAGCGATTTTGGTTCCTTCTCGTCCATCATTTCCTGGAACGCCCGCTCGAGCGCTTCGAATCGTTCTTCCACGGTTTGAATGACCGTTCTAAACAGCGCATTCGCTTTATTCTCACCTTGAGTCTGCACTAATTCGTTTTGTCTTCCGCGTTGTTGTTGGTCCCCTTCTCCTACTCCTCCTTCTTCTAATTCTTCCTCGTCCGTTGGCGAAGCCGCCGCGACGTCGTAAAATTCAGGATGCCACGACCAACTCGGCGACTTTGATGCGGTCGCCACGCGTGAATCCAAAACACCAATCTCAGCGCACGCTTCCGCGAAACCCGTAACTTCCATCTCTAACGAATCCAAGCACGTCAAAACTCTCGACTCTCTCGCCAACGCTTTCTCTAATTCTATTTGTAAATTTTTCTTGCTTTTATTGGCCGCGTCGCGTTCGACTTCGACGACGCCGAGCTTCAATTCTATCGCTTCGAGCTCTCGTTTGGACTTCAAAACTTGAGCCGAAGCTAATTCCAATTCTCTTTTAATTTTTTCTTCGCACGCTTTGTTGATATCCTCCATGGAAGCTTGCAAATTCGTCGTGTTTGCCAACGTTGCTGCGATTTTTCTACCGGCCGCCTTCTTTTTCGTCTTGCCTTCTCTTCGGTTCGTTTTCATTTCCTTCCCTTCTCTTTCGCGCTCTTTTTCATCGTGTTCATTTTCACTTTCACTCTCGTCTTCTTCCGTATCGATATCTTTCTGTTCGTTCGCTATGTTCCTCTGTTCTAATAAAAGCGCCGCTTTCTTCTCGGCGAGCAGACACCTCGTTTCCCACGCGCTCACGTCCATCCTCCATCTCGACGCGTTCGCGTTCAACTCCGTTTTCATCGCCGACATTTCTCGTCTCGCTTCGTCCCTATCCATCTCCAACGCCTCTCTCGCGCTCTCAATCGCGTTGCACTTCTTCTCTTTCATTTCCAAAGCGTACATCGCCTCTCTCTTCTCTCGCTTCAAAACTTCCCAGCGCGCTTTCACGACTCTCAACTCGTCTTCGTACGCGTCGCGAGCGTTCCTCGCTTCCGCGCACATCTTCTGCAGCTCTTTCGTCTTCTCAAACGACAACAACTTCGACGCGTCGATGCCCATCGATAACGCTTCTTCCTTCGTCGTCGACAAACTCTGATACGCGCTCAAAAGTTTCTCCTTCTCTTCGTTTTGCTGTTTCAATTTTGAAATTTCCGCATCTTTCTCCATCATCTGTTTCGCGTGTTCAACGCTCGCCTTCCCTTTACCAGTCGTCGATGCGAGTTCTTCCTCCAACGCGTTCACTTTTATCTTCAGCTCGATGCACTCTCGCTTCAAATACACCGCCGCAGACGGAGAATAGTTCGCAGCATTCCCAGTTGTTGTTGTTGTTGTTCCGTGCTCTGCATCATCTGCGTCTGAATCTTCGTCGTCGTCGTCGTCGTCGTCGAGGAGTAACAAGTCTAAATTATCCGCGTCTACCATTCGTCCTCTCCTTCTCCCTCCTCTCTCTTCTTCTTCTTCCGTCTCTCTCTTCTTCTTGAACGGAGAGGTTATGTACGCCAGCATTATTATTAATAAAAATAAGCTCTGGTTTTTATTCCAGAGCCTCTTTTTCTCTCTTTGGTTGGCTACTCGTACAAAATAGAAAAATGACGAGAGAGAGAGAGAGAGAGAAAAAGAGCTGAAAAAGAGGAGGAGGGGCACCCAGGCAGGAGCGCCGAAATTTTTTTTTGAATTTTTGTTCCCCCCCCCTCTCTTTTTTTTTTGTTTCTCTCTTTCTCTCTTTTTCGTTTCCCTCACAAAATCTTACCCCACGCTTTGCTACTCTTTTTGCAGACTCCATCAAAAGCTCTCAAAAACAGTACACACACACGCGCGGTGAGATAACGTATTAAAAAGAAACATGAGAGAAGTTATTTCGTTACACATCGGTCAAGCCGGGATCCAAACCGGGAACTCGTGCTGGGAATTGTTCTGTTTAGGTGAGAGATTTTGTTTTGGAAAATTTTTGAAAATTTTTTGTTTCGTTTCCCTTTCTTTCTTTCTTTGTTGGGGGGGAATTTGTTACCGTTTGAGATACTGAATTTTGAATCCTTCTTCTCTCTCTGTGTCTGTGTCTATCTGTCTATCCATCTCTGTGTGGCATCGTTGCGATGATGAACAACAGAACACGGCATCGGTCCAGATGGTCAAATGCCGGAAGACCAGCAAGGTCAGCAACAAAACGACGACGCGTTTTCGACGTTTTTCTCCGAAACTGGAGCCGGGAAGCACGTGCCGAGAGCAGTCTTTTTGGATCTCGAACCGACCGTCATCGACGAGGTGAGAACGGGGACGTACAGACAATTGTTCCACCCGGAACAGTTGATTTCGGGGAAGGAAGATGCCGCGAATAACTTTGCCAGAGGGCATTACACCATTGGTAAGGAAATGGTGGACGTGGCGTTGGATAGAATTCGAAAGTTGGCAGATAATTGCACCGGTTTGCAAGGCTTTTTGGTCTTCAACGCCGTCGGCGGCGGGACCGGTTCCGGTTTGGGATCTTTGCTCTTAGAACGATTGTCGGTGGATTACGGGAAGAAATCAAAGTTGGGTTTCACGATTTACCCGTCGCCGCAAGTCTCCACCGCGGTGGTTGAGCCGTACAACTCCGTTTTGAGCACGCACGCGTTGTTGGAACACACCGACGTGACGGTTATGTTGGACAACGAAGCCGTGTACGACATTTGCAGAAGATCTTTGGACATTGAAAGACCGACGTACACGAACTTGAACAGATTGTTAGCGCAAGTGATTTCTTCGTTGACGGCGAGTTTGCGATTCGATGGCGCGTTGAACGTCGACGTGACCGAGTTTCAAACCAACTTGGTGCCGTACCCGAGAATTCACTTCATGTTGTCCTCGTACGCGCCGGTTATTTCCGCGGAAAAAGCCTACCACGAACAGTTGTCGGTTGCCGAAATCACGAACTCTGCGTTTGAACCGCAAGCGATGATGGCCAAGTGCGATCCGAGACACGGCAAATACATGGCGTGCTGTTTGATGTACAGAGGCGATGTCGTCCCGAAGGATGTCAACGCCGCCGTCGCTTCCATCAAGACGAAGCGAACCATTCAGTTCGTCGACTGGTGCCCGACTGGCTTCAAGTGCGGCATTAACTACCAACCGCCGTCGGTCGTCCCGGGTGGTGATTTGGCGAAAGTCCAAAGAGCCGTCTGCATGATTTCCAACTCTACGGCCATCGCCGAAGTCTTCTCCAGACTCGACCACAAGTTTGACTTGATGTATAGCAAGAGAGCGTTTGTCCACTGGTACGTCGGCGAAGGCATGGAGGAAGGCGAGTTCTCCGAAGCGAGAGAAGATTTGGCGGCTTTGGAAAAAGATTACGCGGAAGTCGGCGCAGAGTCCGCGGATGGCGAAGAGTACGAAGAGGAGTACTAAAGAAAAGAACAAACCAGATTGGAGAAAACAACCGGAAGAGAAGAGAAAGCGCGCGAAAAAAAAATGTGAACACGTTTGAAAAAAAAGAAAAGAGGCGCACGCGCGCGGGAGCTTACTGTGAGACGTTGTCGGCCGGAAGGCCAAACTATATATACACATATTACACTGTTATTACACTAATTTTACTCACTTTAATTGAATAACTCACACACGTATATTACTCTGCGTTAAAATGCGACCCATAGTCGGCGCACGTTGCGTGTGAAAGTTTCTTTTGATTTTCCTATATTCTCCTTTTTTTACCTTTTTTGTCTCGCTTTCACCCCCACACAAATTCTTTTGCTCTTCGCGACGACGAAGAAGAAGAAGAAGAAGAAATGGAGCAACTCCAACTGCTCCTCCTCTCGTCACCTTCTCTTCAACCTCCCTCGGATGAAATCGTGCAGAAATGCACCCTGGTATCGGAGCATAAAGATTTAGATTCGTTGGGAAGGGGAAGAGAGAGCGTCGTTGGTGTTGACGCGGGAGAAGAGAGCGGTGGTGGTTTGTCGACATCGGAGCGAGAAAATTTACGCGCATTTCGCGCGGGGTTTCTCTCGAGTTTACGAAAAGTGCGAGAGATTATCGTCGCATCGAACTCGATCGAGAAAGAAGAGATTGGAGCGGTGCGTTTTATGGACGACGACAACGAAGATGGAAGAGAAGAACAGGTCATCGTTTCGACCAGCGGTGTAAAGAAGAAAGTATTGATTGAAGTGATAGGGGATGACGAAGAAAAATCCCCTAGCGACAAGAAGAAGAAGAAGAAAAAACAGTGTCAAATGTGGAACGATTTCGCGCTGTTGTTGTGCGGGATGATGGAAACACCGGATGGAATTCCTTCGTGGTCGAGTAAAGAGTGTTCTGATTTTGCGCGAAAGATGTTAGAGGAGTGCTTTATGCACGGTAGTAGTAGCAATGGTAGTAATAGCGAGGAGGAGGACGACGACGACGGGAAACGACGCGCTCCGCTCACCTCGGACGCACTCGACTGCGAGAGGATATGGAGAGATTTAAAATCGCACAAGAGCGCACCGGAAAAGGAGTCGTGGGACACAAAATTGGCAGATAGGAGAGATGCGCGGGCGTTTTATGCGAGCGTGCAAGCGTTGAGTGTGTTGGAGCACGTTCCTTTCGGGGAACATACGTTTGAGCGGTTTACCTCGATTGCGTTGAGAGCGTTGGAGTTTGAAACACTGGCGACGAAACGCGTCGGGGCGCGCATTACGGAGAGACTTTTGTCCAAGTGCTTAGAGGTCAAAGATGATAAGGGAAAAATTGTTCGCGATACTCGAGGTATTTCGAAAGTCATGTTTGAGCAGCTGAAAAGAAATATGGTGGGAGCAACGTCTGCGCTTTTCGCGCCAACTTTACGAGCGTTCATGGCGTGCGCTAGCGTTCGGAAACACGAATCGCTATCATCGTCGTCGAAGAGTTCAGATGAGGATGCGGAATGGCGATACCACGATGCGGTACTATCGCAAAGCTTAGATTCAGTTGCCTTACACGTGGACGACCACAGCTTTGTCGTTCCGCTCTTGCGAACGCTTCCTGAACTATGCGCGGAGATGAGACTGCGTATCGTCGGTCGATACAAATCATTAATTCCTTCTGTACTGGCGTGGTCGAAAGCTCCGTCGAATGAAATTGCTCTTCTAGCGCTCGAAGCGTTACATGATATCCTTCAATGGACGTGGCCGCGAGCGTACTCTCGGTGCGACGAGATTTGGGAGAGCATGAAAATCGCATACGAGGAAGGCCCGAGAATCATCGAAGAAGAGAAAGTTGAGAAAAGAAGACGAGCGGTGGAGAAAGTTTTGACTGTACTGAACGCGGCGTGTGGACCGGTATTTACTCGCATCTCGTGCGAAGAGAAGAAAACGGAGGATGCGAAACTTCGCGCTTTTGTCGAAGGGTTGAAGAAATACGAAGGCGATGGACACGGGAACCCTTACGTCGGTTTCAAAGAACTTAGCATTAGGCCAAAATAGATCTCTCTAGTAGATGCAGATAGTATTTATAGATACTTTAGATAACGCTGCTTCAACTTTGGATGAAACGAAGACGTAAGTGCGCGCTATTTTTTGCCAGTTTTTTATGCTTTTCGAACAGAGTTCTAACTTGATCGTAATATTGCTCGTGAATTTCCTCGATTGTTTGAGACGTATTGGGTTCTATGGTAATTCCTTTTCCAATTGCGTAATACAGCGATTGACGAGCTGGAAAGGGAGTTAAATATACTCCAACCGGTATAAATGGAAACGGAAACCCGAAATATCGATACGACTTTTTCGATACGAAGTGTTTGAATACGTTTCGAACGCCATGCGCCTCGCCGAAAGCAACAATGGGTATCACTTTAATTTTTTTCTGATAATCGCTCGCCACATTCATCGCAATCCGAATGAAACCTTTATGCCTAGTGCAGATGACAACTTCGTTCTCGTCGTTTTTTTGAGCGTGTTCGCATAACTCGCTCTGACCTCCGGGAACGAACATGATGGATTTTCCTTCGCGCAAACACTTCGAGAACGCTTTCCTAGAGACGCTCCGAGCGCCGGTGAAACTAAATAGCTCGCGCACGATAGGTATCTTAAAAATTACCGAGGCCGCGAGAGTACACACTTGTTTCTTTGGAAATATTTTCTCGAAATCAGGGTGTAAATGTAACCACGCGGCGGAATGTGGGATGAATGCGTGAGGGCTGTATCCAAAAATATAACGAGTCTCTTGTTCACTGTCGTTTTCCTCGTCCTCGTCCTCGTCCTCACCTACATCTCTCGTGATGGAAATCTCCCCGTGCCATTCTTCCAAACCAACCATTATAATATCTCTCAAAAACTTTCTCACCATTTCTATCGTGTTGTCTGCATCGCTTGGAACGAGAGCTCGCGTTATCATGGCGTACGTAACCAGCAACGCGACCAAAACTGTCGGCCTCGCGAAAAACGCCAAAGCGAGCAGCATGGAAAACACAATCAACGGGAGCCCGTGTACTACAGTCATACTTATCGAAGTAATGAACACCTTTGCAATATCTCTCGCATTCTCGCCTTTCCAGTGATGCAAGGACAACGCCACGCAAAAATGCGACGCGAAGGAAAAAAAAATTATGAGCGCTAAAAACTCTTCCACCAGTAAAAAATGATGAAGCAAAACAGATGCCATGGAAAGCGCGAAAGATATCCAAGCGACCGCTTGCAACGTCACGAAAACGTAACTCCCCGCGCCAGGCATGTACAGTTCATACCCTCTCTTCATCCACGCGCCGTACAAGTGCGTCAAAGGCGCCAGAAGAACCACGGAGTAATAATAATACCCGCAGTAAAAACGCTTCGAAACAAAAAGAACGAGGAGAAAAAGAAGCGCAAGAAAAATGCGCGTCGTCGTCCACGCCGGAGCGGGTGAAGCGCTTTTTATTCTTCTTCTCGCGCTCGACATCGTTATCGTCGTTTCCCGTCGATTTTCATTCCGTCGAGCGAAGAAGAAGAAGAAGAAGAAGAAGGAGAAGAAGGAGAGAAAGGTGCGACGACCAACCAACCCTCTTGTTGTGTGTATCTAAAAAAAAAATTACCCCCCGCTCGTGTATTTTTTGCCCCCCGCAAAAAAAAGGAGGGAATTTTTTTTTGAAAAAAAGCAAGAGAGGGGGTGTTTCCAGATTTCTTCTTCAAAACATATACCAACACACAAAACACTTAAACACAAACACACGCGCAGACGCACACGGACGCGCCATCCAAAGCGGAACGTCGAAACAAAGAACGTTTTACGTTCGCGGTCGTTGATAGAGAGAGAGACAGAGAGAGAGAGAGAGATGTTTGCGTCGTGATTGTGTGAGAAGAGATTGAAAAAAGAAAAGATGTCCTCGGCCTCGGACGTGGAGTTGAAGGAGACACTGAGCGGAGAAGAGGAAGAACGAGAGCAAAACGGGGAAGAAAGAAAGACGACGACGACGACGACGACGACCCGAGTCGACGACGACGTGGAAATGACGACGGTTGAAGAAACCATCGTCCCTCCGACGACGACAAAGACAAAGACGGCGAGGCAAAATTTCGTGGCTTTCGTAGAGTCGAACAAAAGTACTTGGCAGAACTGGCTAGCGAAACAGACAAAGTACCAAGAAACTGCGAAGTACTACGAGAAGTCTTTGAGACATTTAGAAGGTTTAATGAGGACAGCTACAGCGATTTCCCCAACGGAGTACGTATCGAAGTCGGTGCCTTTTCTGCAGAAGGCGTTACCGCTTCTTGTTCGCGCGGAAAAGGAGGAACGAGACGCGAAGAAAGCAGAGAATGATGAAAAAGCGAGAGTCTCAGAGGAGGAGATGGAAGACATTGTGAATATATCGGACGACGATGAGGACATGCGAAAAGAGAAGGAAGCAAACGCGTGGAAAAACGTTGGGTATTACGCGGACGGAGTGCTCGATGAGAGTGTTTATAAGGACGAGCAGCGCGAGAAAAAGTCACCAAACAGAACCAACGCTAAGAGTACCGATCACGACCGACGCGCTGAAAGAATCTGGAAATCTCAAGAAAAGAATAGCAACAACGTATGGAAACAAGGAAATGGCGGCGTTTCTCAGACCAAAAGTTATACTAGGAAAAAAAATCCGACCAACATTGGATCGGTGACCGGACGAGGCGCTTCGTTGGCTGAAATTGCGCGCTTTGGCGATGCGGTGAATACCCGCTCAACAACGACACCAAGAAGCGCTCCTCCAACTCTTACCCGGCGGCAAAGTGTGTTCTGTCCAGAAAAATTCAATTTTGGCTCAGAAAAACGTCCCAAGACGCGAAGCGATTTGAGCGGCAGCGCCCACAAATCCAGGGAGAGGATGTTCGAAGCCTCCCTCAACGACCTTGATGAAGACGATCCAATCGAGGATGTGCGACCAATCGGACGCAGACGAGAAGCGAAAGAGAAGAGAGAACCAATCGTGGTTGATCTTGTAGATTCTGAGGACGATGAAAGTAACAAACCGATTGAAATCGATAGCCCAGTACAACAGAGGCGGCGGACGACGCGTCAAAACGCAGGATCTTTAGGATCCAGCGTCGCGAGATTTGGCAAATATACCGCGGAGTATCCTAATGATGGATCAAAAGGAGCCGCTGTAATTACCACGAAAGATTTGGATTGCTTAGAACCTGGTGAAATGTTAAACGACCAGACAATTGATTTTTACATGAAAAAGATTTCAGAGGAAGAATTTTCCTCACCTGAAGACAAGGAAAGATGTTTAGTGATGAACTCGTATTTCTATCAAAAGTTAACGCAGAAATCGAACGGAACTTCGAACATGGCAGAGCGGAAAGATCAGGCGTACGAGCGGGTGAAGAATTGGACGAAATCTATCAACATTTTCGAAAAGGATTTCATTCTCATTCCTATTCATGGGCTCATGCATTGGAGTTTGGCTATCATATCATATCCTGGATTAGCTGTAAGAGAAGGTCGAAATCTATCATGCATCATTCATCTAGACTCGCTGGGAAGCAGCAGCGCGCACACTCACTCGACCATAAGTAAACATTTGACGCAGTGGCTGCAGCGCGAATATAACCGCGTCGAATCTGAACGCACGGGGAACGTGGTCGAAGACGGAGCAGCCCTTATAAACGGCAAGACGATGATCTCGCTGAATCCATGCGTTCCATTACAAACAAACGGTTGCGACTGTGGTGTTTTTACGCTACTTTACGCTCAGAAATTTATCCAGAACCTTCCGAAAGAGCTCACGAAGGCGGACTCAGATTCCCTCCTCTACGGCAAGATGAATCAGTTTAGAAATCAAAATCAATTGCTTTTTCAACCAGATCGCGTGCTTACGCCTAGAATGCCTAAAATGGATAAATACATCGAAACGTGTTGGAAAGAAGAAATTCTGAAACGTCGTGGGTCACCCGAAAAAGAAGAAGTGAAAGAAAAAGAAGCAGTAGAAGAAGAAAACATATCATTACACATAGTTGGAGAAAAAGAAGAGGAAGAAGAAGAAATCAACGATTTGAGAGATGAAGACGACGACGACGACGTTAAACATTTTAAATCAAAAGTGCAACCTTCAACTGGAGAAGAGGGCGGAAAGAATAGCGAGAATAAAGAGAATGATTTGAAGAGTAGCGAGGAGGTTGCGATCATCTCCGAAACGGACGGGAAAAGTAGCTGCCAGGAGAAGGTGCAGGAGGAAGAAAAAGAAGAAGAGAGGTACATGTCGATTGAAAAAATACTGCAAGCTTTCCCGAAAACGTGGATCCAGACGAACTGCCCTGAAATGTTCCGCGAGACTTGGTTTCCCGCGATGGAGTCTGCAGAGCAGATGCGCGTTTGTATTAGCGTGGTAATCTTGGAAGCGTTAGGAGAGGAAGTGATGTCAAAATCCAGAGAATTGGAAGCCAAGCAGAACGCTTTGCCGGAAAGCGAAAAGGAGAACGATGAGAATGCAGTCGTCAAGAATTTTAAAAATGTCACGCAACTCGTTTCTATATTTGCCGATACTACTGCGGAGAAGCGTGCATCTTTGAGCGATATGGACAGGAAATTGGCTGAAGCAAAGCTAAAGATGTCGAGATTAGAAAAGAAAAGAATGAACGACAGAATTCAGATGATTTTCGAGGCGCGTGAAAAGGAGGACGAAAAAATAGAGAAAGTGAAAGAAGCTGCTGAACGAAAAAGGATGACGAAATCGAGCGACGATGATGACGATTTTTGCATTACTGGGTACAAATCTAAACCGAATGAGAGAGTGCAGACAACGCTTCAACATTCCGACAGAGAAAAAATGTTTGCTAGAGGCAGAACTATTTGGAAGGATGGCATACAGCCACCACGAGGCAGAGAAGAACAAGCAACGATGCGTAAGCCTCCTTCACCGCCCCCGACGCGCTTGAACGACCAAGATGATATGGCGAGAAAAATGAGGCGTAGCAATAACGCGGGTAACGAGTCGATGAATCAAGAAATCAGAGACGCGAGACTGAAACACTCGCTCGCGAACCCCTCGCGAGAGCGGACCCCTCCGGAAAAGAAGGAAGTCAGTGTGTTGGACAGATTCCCGAAGAGAAGAAAATCGTAAGGAAGAGAAAGCTAGGAAAGAGAGACAACGGCAGCATTAGCAGCATTAGCGAACGCATCCGCGCGAGAATATCGCGACTATGCAAACAAAGATTGTAGACAAGCGCACGCATACACACACACACACACATACACGCATCAAATATTTTGAGAGCACCACTCGAACCCCTCACTTCTGAGAACTTCGAAAACTGTAATATATGCTTCGACGCGCCTGCCTCGATCTTCTCAAAACTCGCCCCCTCCATCCTTGCGCCTCCGTTTTAACTCCTGGAATTTTCGGAGGAGGAAACAGAACGCTGTCGAGCGCTTCCGCGTCGTCGTCTTCGTCGGGAAAAGATGACGACGAAAAAGAGAAAGCGGAGGGATGGGGAGATTTACCGAAAAGCGAGGAAGAACTCGCCAATCGACGCGCGAAGGCGCTGAGAAAATGGTTAGAAAACGAAGTCGGAGAAGAACGCGCGAGTTTGATGACAATTTTAGGCACACATAAAGTGAAAGTCCCCGGGGGTGGAGAGGAAGCGAAAGCGTTCATGGACGATTTGTTGCTGTGGAAAGCAAAAGCACAGCTGTTAAAGGAAGAGGAAGAGACGGGCAGCGCCGCGGGCGAGAAGAAGAAGAAGAGGTTTGAGGAGGAGTTTGGGCTACCTTTCGATGAATGAATGAATGACTAGCTAATTGATATATTTAATGTAACACTCCGTAGCTTATTAGTTCAACATTTGTTTAGCATCTATCTTCCGCTTGCGTTGTAATTCACGACGACTGATTTGTGCGCGTTTTCAAGCCCAACCGTTCTTCGCTCCTCGCTGGCATTTTCGTATAAAGTGTTTCTTAATCGAGGCACGCGCCCGGCTCGAGCGATCAACGCTTCCATCTCGACCACATTAAATTCCTGGCCAAAAGTAGATCCAGCGGCACGTGTGATGCTTTCGTTCATTAATACACCGCCAACATCGTTGCATCCGGCAAAAAGTAAGTCCGAGGCGAACGACGGACCCATTTTTGGCCAACTCGCTTGGATATTCTTGATACCAACGGGACCGAGCACTAAACGACCGACGGCGTGCATTAAAACGCATTCGCGCATTGTAGGTCCTTTCCTCGCGCGACCTTTCTCGTATATTGGCGCTTTGAAGTGGACGAACGGTAACGGAACAAACTCCGTGATGCCATTCGTTTCCCGTTGTAACTCGCGGAGGGCGAGGAGATGCTTGCTCCAAGAAGCGGGCGTTTCAGAATCGACGTGACCGAACATGATAGTGGACGTCGTTTTTATGCCAACCTGGTGCGCACTTTTGACCACAGATAACCACTGTTCCGAATTGAGCTTGTCCGGGCAGATTTCTTGCCTCACCGCGTCGTCCAGGACTTCAGCAGCGGTGCCCGGCAAAGAGCCAAGACCAGCGTCTTTCAACATTTGCAGAAACTCTGTGATTGGAACGTTTAAAGACGTCGCGCCGTGATGAATTTCCAAGGGAGAAAACGCGTGCACGTGCATGTCTGGTGCACCTGTTTTTGCTGCTTTCAAGAAGGCGAGGTAACTTTCGCCGGTGAAATCGGGATGTATTCCTCCTTGCATGCAGACTTCCGTGGCGCCTTTGTCCCAGGCCTCTTTCGTTCGTCTCGCGATTTCTTCCGAATCTAAACAATACGGTTTATCTCTCGTGGCCTCCTCTCCCAACTTCCCTTTTGAAAACGCGCAAAAATGACACGTGAACTCGCACACGTTTGTGTAGTTAATATTCCTATTGATGACGTACGAGACAACGTCGCCGCATTGCTCTTCTCTCAACGCGTCTGCTTTCGCGCATACGAAATCGAAATCGTCGCCTCGCGCTTCAAAGAGCAACGCAACGTCTTCAACCGTCGCCGTCGTGGACAGACACTTTTCAATCGCGCGATTGATTTTTTTCCTAATCGTACTACTTCTACTACTTCTATCATTGATATTGCTGCTGCTCCTATTGTTCTCTCTACTTATCCTACTACTACTACTGCCAGGCTCGACTGCGCCGTTCACCGAAACCAAATTTGCACCAGATATTCCATCGCAGTCGCTGGATATTCCTGCCACCGCATGCTCTTCGCTTCCAGGGGACCAATTCATGCCTCGTCCAAAACCGCTGGCGTCGGATAATGCTCGCACGTGTGGTGCGACGTTTTCATCGATCCAAGTGCCCATATGTTCTCCAAGAAAGCGCGGATGCGCCGCTAATCTAGGAACTAAACTTCTACCTTCTTCACGGCAGACCGCGCTGAGCGTTTTCAGAGCTGGCCATTCGCACTCGGGCGAGACGTAATCAGGCGTCACACCCGGAGATATACCCCCCCAATCGTTAATACCAGCATTTAGCAACACTCTCCAACCATCTTCTTCACCAGGCGTTAAATTTGGCGGTACTTGAATGGTTACTTTTCCGTCGAAGCATAATCGCGCTAAAGCAACCGCTCGCACGAGCTCGTCCAAAGTAGACTCTCGTTCGTCTTTCATTCGCGTATCCTCCTTCGCTCGGAAATTTTGAACGATAATTTCGCCGATAAAATCACCCCCTTTTTCTTCTGCAAGCTTTCGTATTTCAAGTAACGCTTCCACGCGTTCTTTGGCAGTTTCGCCGATACCAACGAGAATCCCAGTAGTAAACGGCACCTTTGCCTTTCCGGCGTTTCTTAAAGTGTTCAATCTTATGCGAGGCCGTTTTGATTCGCACTGAAAATGCGCCATGCCAGGCTCCATCAACCGCTCTGAGGTCGTTTCCACCATTAACCCTTGACTCACGGATACTCTTTTCAGCAGTTTCAACTCCTCCACCGTCAACACGCCGCAGTTCACGTGCGGAAGCAAACCGGTTTCTTCGAGCACTCTCTTCGCGCACTTGGCGACGTATTCCACCGTAGACGCGCATCCCAATTTTTCTTCCAGTTCTCTCTTCGCCGATGGATACTTCGCTTCCGGACGGTCTCCCAGCGTAAACAAGCACTCCGTCGCTCCGTTCTTCTTCCCTTCTCTCGCAACTCTCAGCACCTCCTCTTCCGTCATGAAAATGTTAAAACTTTTTCCACCCTCTTCTTCTTCTTCTTCTTCTTCTTCTTCTTCTTCTTCTTCTTCTTCTCCTCTTCCCAGTGGTGGTTCTTTCACGAACGTGCAATATCCACACTTATCGCGACAGGCGAACGTCAACGGCACGAACACTTTCGGCGAAAACGTGACGATATTCCCAAAATACCTCTCTCTTTTCCCGTTCGCCAATTCGACGAGCGCATTCGTCGAAAAACTCGCGCTCATTTCGAGCAACGTCTCGTCGTCGTAGTAGTACAAGTCGTCGTCGTCGTCGTAACCGATATCAAAATCTTCGCCAGCGTTCGTCCTCGTTCGCGCCGCGCGGACTGCTGTTTTACTCCTAAAATGACTCCTTCTTCTTATTCTTCTTCTTCCGCGCTCGCGATGATTCTCCGAGACGACAGACGGAGGAGGAGGTAAAGAAGAAGAAGAGGACGAAGAGAAGACGGGAAAAGAGCGACAGCACGAAGACGCCATTCTTTCTCTCTCTCTCTCTCTCTCTCTCTCTGTTTTTGAGGAAGGAAGAGAAAAAAGCGAAAAAAAAAAGGAAAGGAAACGCTCTCTTCTGCTCTTCCTCTGGAAGGGCGACCGACCCCCCAAAAAAAGAAAGAGAGAAGAGCTCGTAAAACAAAAAAAGCAAAAGACAGGCCAGGCCGGCTGTGCCAAAATCTCGAAAAGATTTTTTGGATCTCTCCCCTCTCTCTTCGCTTTTCTTTGTTCTTCTCGCTATTATTATCCCTTATTCTACAAACTGCGCGCGCACACGCTCTCTCTCTCTCTCTTTCTCTTTCCTACCCTTCTTTTACAAAAAATGAGAGCGTGCTATCAAACGAGCGCGAACGCGCACGCCACGGCGAGTGGTAGACGCGCGTTGAGCCGATCAACGCATCATCCGTCGTATTTGTCGCGAACGCGCGCCATCGCGGAGCCTTCGTCGTCGTCATCGTCTTCGAGCACCAACGACGTGATCGATACGGGAAATAATAATTATAATAACAGTAAAAACGAGAAGAAACAAACGCGCGCGAAAGCTTTCGCGGAGAAGGAAGAAGAAGAAGAGAAGAAACGAAAAGGTTTGTCCTTGGAATTCGCGGACGACAGCTCGTTGAAAATGCCGGACGAATCCTCGGCGCTGAGGAATTTCTGGTACCCAGTCACGTTCGTCTCCAAACTGAAAAAAGCTATCGAGGAAGATGGAGACGCTAAAACAGTCGTCGAGTGCACGTTTTTCGGAGAGAAATGGCTGATCAAACGCCGCCAAGATTTCGAGACCGGGGAGATGAAGTGGGTGTGCGTGAATAAAATGGACGAAGGAAAAGTTTTACCGTCTCAAGTGCAGGACGGGTTGTTCATGGTGTGGCCAGGGAAGGCGAATCCGAGCGAGGAAGTACCGGAGTGGTTTAAACCGCCAAGTGGATATACCGTGCACGCAGAACTAGTCATCGAGGACGTTCCAGTCGATGCGGCTTTGTTGATGGAAAATTTGTTGGATCTGGCGCACGCTCCGTTCACGCACACGGGAACTTTCGCGAAAGGCTGGGGTGTGCCGAATTTGGTTGAGTTTGCGACGAAACAGTTGAGAAAGCCGGGGGATGGATGGCACGATATGGCGACGTTTTTGAGTGGAAGACCTGGAGGTGGGGCGGGATATTCTGCGGAGGGGTCCTGGAAACCGTATCCAATCGATATGAAGTTCATCACGCCGTGTATGGTTGATTCGCATATCGGTATGGCGCAACCGGGTGCCGCAGGTGCCGGAGCGCAGTTCAAGGAAGGAGACACGTGCAAGTCGTGCGAGAAACATTTGCACCAGCTACACGTGTGCGTGCCTCAAGAGGAAGGGAAGACTCGATTGTTGTACAGGATGAGTTTGGATTTCGCGCAGTGGGCGAAATGGGTTCCTGGCATTCAGTTGGTTTGGATGGAGATGGCGAATCAAGTTTTAGGCGAGGATTTGAGGTTAGTCGAAGGGCAACAGGATCGCATGAATAGAGGCGGTAGAGTGTGGGCCAACCCCGTGCAATACGACAAGATCGGCCTCGTGTATCGTAACTGGAGGAACCACGTCGTAAAGCAAGAACAACAACAGACTATGTAAAACTAAAAAATGTGAGAGAGAGAGTAACGGACGTGTGCGTGGGGAGAGGATTGACAAAAAATATTAAAACAAAAGTGTAATACAAGCGATGAATTTGACAACTATATATAAATGTCTGTGTAGATCGTCTTTCTCATTCTCTCTCTCTCTCTCTCTCTTCCTCTCTTTTTAGTGATATGTGTTTTAAAAATATGGTACAACATGTACAATTTTACAGCCAGTGGGCAGGCCCGGCTCACCGCGATTTTGCTTGTTGAAAAATATATAGAATACATAAAATATTTGGTTCTTTTTAGCTTCCGACGACGAAGCGATGTTGTTGACCAAAGTTATCTTTGTCTGAAGCTTCGTCATCGCTCGAGGATTTTCCACGTTTCGATCGTTGTTGTTTCTTGTGCAACTCTTGCTGTTGTTGCTCATTTTCTTTGGGATTGCTTTCGTGCTGCGGAGGATTCTGAAAGTTGTTCTCTCCACCAGAGTTGTTGCCGGCGTCGCGTTCGTCGCTCGATTCGCCAGAATCTTTTCCGTCCTGAGCAGCAGCGGAAGTACCCCCGATGGGATTTGCAGTAGGAGTGGCGTTCACTTCAATGGGAGCAGTTGCGACGTTGGCGTCGCCTTCATTTTGCATTTTAGACTTCTTCGTTCCTTCGAGAGTCTCTGTTTCTGTCCCGGCCGGTCGTTTCAGAGATGCCCCTTTTCTGTTCGGCGCGTTTCCATTCAACAATTCTTTCCCGTCTCCCGTGTAGTTCGAGCCGTCCATGGTTGAAAGCGATGCGTTCTTTTTCATGGCAATGTTGGCATTCATGGCAGCCTTCTCTTCAGCCGTCATCTGTTTTAAACGATACTTCTGCAAATGACTGGCGACGTTTTCCCTCGTCAGACCTTCCACGTTCATCATCTGCATAATTGTTTTTGGAACCGCTGCATCCAACCCGAGATGGTTCACCGCGTTCATAAACCTTTTGTGCAACTCATCGTTCCAAACTAAACGATTTCTGTTCGATTTTGAAACGCCTTGCTTACCTTTCTTCTGCGTCGTTGTCGTTGTTGGTTGAAGCGACGGTTGTTGTTGATACTCGTGTTGTTGTTGCTGTTGTTGCTGTGTTTGTTGTTGTTGCTGATGATGAAGATACATTTGTTGTTGATGATGATGCTGATTGCTATTGAAGTTGTTATTCATCATGTTGTAAAAATGCTGTTGTTGCTCCTGATGTTGCTGAAATGCCCGCTGCGCCGCGAACGAGGGAGGATCAATATCCGGCTGGCCCATGGACAACGCCGCGGCGTACGCGCTATACGCCGCGCCGCTTTGCTGCAAAGCATTAAAAGCGTTGAACTGATTCAACTGTTGTTGCCGCTGCAAGTATCGTTGTCTATACTCTAATTGCTCCTCCGTGGGCAACACTCTGGTTACCGTCTTTTTCCCATTTGATACAGAACCGAAGGTGTTGTTGGCAGCGGTCGTCGTCATTTGGAAATTATCGCTCGATAACCCGCTACCATTCTCTACTAACTGCGTCGTCGTTTCTTTTTCGTTTTGTTGCTGATCTTTTTCTAGTTCTGTTTTTGTTACTTTTGCTGCTCCTGTCGCGTTGTTTGCTTCGTCGGTGATGTCCTCGTTCTTATCGTTTTTGTCAATATTTTGCTGCCCATGATCCCCTTCGCCTGGTTTCGTCACGCGTTGAGTCGCGGTGGTGGTTCCGGCGGCGTTCTCAATTTGATGTCGAGCACTCATGCCAGCCGGTATTGTCGGAAATGGTGGCATCCCTACCGGCGGCCACGGAAACGGAAACGGTCCGTTCTGCGCGTTGATCAAATATCTCGTCGGAAACGCCGTGGGATTCTGTTGCATTTGTAAAAAATCATGAATCGGATTTCCCATGAGGAGCAAGTTTTGTTGGTGGTTGGCCGAGGGAACCCCTCGTCCTCCTCCCGCTGTTCCCGGACCTCCGTAATTGTTGTTGTATTGCACGAACATCGCCGCCGCAGAAGATGGATCCATCATCCCAGAAGACATCATCATCTGCATCATTTGCTGTTGTTGTTGCTGCTGTTGTTGAAATGACGGTGGGAAGACACCAGCAACCGAAGAAGGCGCGTGGTATTGTTGTTGTTGTTGTTGTCGCGTCCATTCGTTTGCCGCCTGCTGCGGCGACGGTTGAATATTAGCACAGCTCGAAGGCACTTTTAACGATTTAGGCGGCGACAGAGGCAAATTTGCGTTGACGTTTTTCGCGGTTCCATTCGCGTGGATCAACGGAATCGACCGATTTTCCAACGCATTACCGTTTGGTTTATCGTTCCCATGGTGTTTCAGATCCAAAACCTCTTCGCAACTCGGCATTCCATCGCGCTTTTCCTCGTTCAATTTTATTCCATTCTTCGAAATTGCCACTTCGTCAATGACGCTTTTTGTTGAAGCCGGAGGAGGGAATTTTTTCGCCTTTACGGAGGCGTTTGTTCGTTTGCGGGTGTGACGCGAAGCTGCCATTGGTGGCAGCGCGCGCAGATCTCTTTACTTGAAGTATTTATTAATCGAAAATGTGAGTTTTAGATTAAAATGTTGGTGCTCGTATCGCGTGAGCGCGCGTTTTATATGGCGCGCGGGAAGTTGGAATTTCGTTGAATGAAAGTACCTTTTTGGTCTTTTTCTCGCTCGACCGGCTCGTCGATACGGAGATATTTTTTTTTTTTGGTTTGTCTCTTTGGAGAGGTCAAGAGCTAGGAGCCTCGAGAAGAGAAGAGTCGTCCCCGCAAAGGGGGGGGAGGAAAAAAATTTCCCTTTCACACTCTCACATCACTTTTTTTCACGCAAGACAAGAAGACGAAGACGAAGACGAGAGAAAATGGGTGGCGAACGAAGACGCGCGTCTCCATCGTCTCCTTCTCCTCCTCCTCCTCCTCCTCCTCCTCCTCGCAAAGGAAGAGACGAGAGCAAAAAGAAGAAGAAGATCGCCTTTGCTTTTTCGCTCTTTATCTTTTCCGTCGTCGTCGTCGTCGTTGGCGGCGGCGTCGGCGCGCTCTTGTCGACGAGGAGATGGGTGCTGCCCTTCCTCTCGTCCTCTTCACCGTTTTCATCATCGTCTTCGATTTCCATCGCCAATCCTTCTTTTGTAATCCAAAACGATTTCGTTCCCGAACTCACGTGCGGAGCGAAAGTGGTGGAAAATATCAACGAGGAGTATTTACACGACGTGTTGACCGAGTTGAGCAATCAGACGTTCTTTCGACTCTTCCGCGTGGATTTGACGAGAGAATGTAAATTTTGGCAAAGTGGAGGAGGAAAAGGAGGAGAGGGGAAGGAGGAGGACAGCGGGTCGTGTTCGGCACCACCCGCTACGTTTGGGAATGGTAAAACGAAACCGAGCGAAGACGGACTGCATTTTGAGGAGGGCGATGCTGACGATGTCGCTCGGAAGACGACGATGTGTTCACTATCTACCGAACCCGCCGGCTTCGACGATATCTTCGGAAGCAGTAGCGCTAGCTTTAGCAGTAGTAGTAGTAAAGCGTCCATTCCTCGAACGCCGTTCTCAGATCCCGTGGATACGACCATCACGAGTAAAGAGGATAAAACGACATCTTTTATCGACGAAGACGATTGTTCGAAGAATCAAACCAGTCCGAAGTTTTGGTTAGATATCTGTACTGGGCCGGAGAACAAGGACGCTAGAAAAAAACAAGAGGAGGAAGAGGAAAATTCTTCGTACGTTAACTTGCGACTAAACCCAGAGCGATGGACTGGGTATAACGGATCTCACGTTTGGAGAGCGATTTACGAGGAGAATTGCTTGAAAGGAGAAAAGAAAGAAGACGGTTTGTGTTACGAAGAGCGCGTTTTGTACCGGTTACTTTCTGGGATGCACGCGAGCGTCAACATTCACGTAGCTTTACACGCGAACCCACCGCAAAGCGAAGATAAAGAGTGGCTTCCCGATCCTGCAAGATTTGCGCAGCTTTTTGAGAACCATCCCGAACGACTAAAGAATTTACACTTTTCTTTCGTCGTAATGTTGAGAGCTTTGAGAAAAGCGACGCCAGCGTTGGCAAAATTCCCAACAGATTTAGGCCAGGACGCGATGGAAGACGAGAAGACGAGACAGCTGAAAATGAAGCTACTGGACTCGCCGCAAGTTTTAGGAAAGTCTTGCGAAGAAGTTTTCAATGCTTTTGACGAAGCGCGTTTATTTAGCGACGTTGGAGTCGCCAGCAGCGAAGCGCTCGTGAACGGTGGCGGTAGCGATAAAATGCAGTTTAAAGACATTTTTCGGAACATTACCGAAGTTATCGATTGCGTGGCGTGTCAGAAGTGCAGATTACACGGCAAATTGCAGATTCTTGGAATTGGAACTGCGTTGAAAATCTTGCTCTTACCTGAAGAGGTGCTCATGAACGAAGATGTCATCACGAGATCGGAGTTTGTCGCGATGATCAACACGATAGCGAAGTTTTCGAGGGCTCTGATGGCTTCGTCGCATTTTGCAAAGACCAAAAATTTAGCACTATGACTTACCTTGCATTAGCCAAACACTCACACGAATAGCAAATAGGAACAAAAAGGATACAATGTTATTACTACATGCGTCTACATTTATTTATTACATCACAAACATTATGATGAGTTTCTCTATTCTCATAAATAGTGTCATCAGTCCTCCTTGGAGACATTTTTCGCTATGCGCTCTACAATTTTTTCGAGTTCATTGGTATATTCTTTAGATTCGTTCGCCTCTCTCCGCAACTTTTCGATAGTTTTCCGCAAATCTGACGCTTGTTCTCTCGCTATGGCAACTTCGCGCGCACGCCGTCGCTCGGATTCTTCGCTTTGGTTTTTCCAGCGTCTCGCCGCTTCCAACGCTTCTTCCAACGCTTCCATCTCTTCGGCTTCTAATTCAAGCTCCTCGGAATCGTCATCATCCTCATCGTCTCCAGTTTCGCTACCGGTATCGGACGAAGACTCGGACGAAATTCCCCGTCGTTTATGTCGTTGTCGTCTTCTGCTGTAGCTTTTATTGTTATTATATCTAGAATTATTACCTTTACTGTCTCCTCCTCCATTACCTCCACCCATCATTCTTCTGTGCACGGCGATGTCGCGAATAGCGTCCACGACTCTTTGCGCTACTTCCACCGAGGTTTCATCTTGTGAACTCATTAAAGACATTTCGTTGTAATTATTCCTCAGCATTCCCGAAGCTCTGCGTAGAGCTTCGTTCAAAACTTTCTTGCACGCCTGTTCTCTTTCCGCCAATCTTTTTGATTCTGCCTTAACATCTTCTTTCGAACTTCTCTCGTCTCGAATTTTCCTTCGGCACTCTTCGATGGCCACGTTTGCCGCATCCAACGCTCTCGATTTACGTTCGAGCGAAGCTTCTTCTCTCTTCAACTGCTCGCTCAATTCGTCTATTTTCAACTGCAATGTGTCGTTTCGAATTTTCAACTGTTCTGCGATGGCCTCGTGCTTACGATACTCGTCCTTCTCTTCGTGCGTTTGTTTCAAAAGATCTCTCGTTTCCTCCGTCATTCTCATCAAACGCTCATACGATTGCTGCATTTCAATCAAATCGAGCTCTTTGTCCGAAAGTTGCGAACGCAACCGAGCGATCGCATCGGACTCTCTCAAAAAGTCTCTTTGTTGATGAAATTCTTCGTCGTCGTCGTCGTCTACTGCTGCTGTCGAAAACTTCTTCTCCTTTTTCTGTTGTCGTTTTGCTAGCGTAAAGCGCATACTACCACCATCTTCTTTTTCATCGTCGTCATCGCCTGAATCAGAGGAAGAATAGGAAGAGAAAGAAGAAGAAGTCAACGTCGACGCGCTCGTCAAAGCCGCCGTCGTCCTAAAATTCGTCGCTTGGCGGTGTTGGTGACTTTTTGAATAACTGATATTAGCAGTATTAATATTCGTTGTTGCATTCATCATCATCATCTTCGAGTCTTCGACGTTTCGACGAGGATGAAAACTCGTCGACGGCGTCGCTCTCAGCGGCGAAACCTCGCTGTCCATTCTCCCATATTCTTCTTCTTCTTCGATATCTCCTCCCTCTCCTCGCGCGATTCTTTCTCCCTTCTCTTTCTCTTTCTCTTCTTCTTCTTCTTCTTCTCTCCGTTTTCTCTCTTCGCGTTCCTTCTCCCGATTTCTAATCGCCCGAAGTTGCTCTAAACGCGCGTCGAAAACCATCCCTACTTTAAACAAACGCGCGCGCGCGCGAAATTCTTCTTCTTTTACACCTCTCTCTTTCTCGCGCGAGTGGAAAGAGACTCTCTGCCGCGACTTCCACCTTTTCTGTCTCTTATATGTTTTACGTTTCTTTTTTAATCAGTAGTGCGAGTACATCGAATACACACTTTTCGACGAATGGGTCGAGAGAATTTGTTTTGAAAAAAAATGAAAAAAAAGGGGAGACATCGCGCAAAATTTTCAAAATTAAAAAAAAAAAACTCGCGCTTTCCGTCAGAAAGAAATATTATGGATTCGGTCTCGCGGCAAACGCCTCGCAACACCGTCGTCTCCTTCAAGCGCCGTCGATCGGAGGACGACGCGTTCAACGACGACGACGACGACGACGAATACGAAGAAGACGATCGCAATGATTTTTCTCTCAGGAATCCGCCGTTGACGGAGAGACAAAAAGCCCCTTCGACGGCGTTTAATTCCATGAAAATTTTACAAACATCCAATTCCTCCTCGTGCAAACGAAGCAGGAAAAGCGCCTCGAACTCAAACTCGTTCTTGCAACTCCGAGCCGGGGCGATGCACACAAACTCAACGTTACGAATGCAAAGGTTTGAGAGAACGAATAACAACGCGACGACGACGACAACTACTACTACTACAACTACTACAACTACAACGAGGAATATTGCGAAGCAGATGCTGTTGCAAGAAACGCCGACGACGAGTACAGCGATATCCAGCGATAAGGAAACGCCCGGGTTGGATCTTCGAAGACACTCGATGAGTAACCCACCAACCACGGGACGGTTTAGGTAAATTTTTCGGTTTCAACATTCTCTTCTGTTTTTTTTGAATTCAAAAATTTTTTTATTTGTTGTTGTTGGTAGTTTTTTCTTCTTCTACCTCTCTCTTTTTCCTCTCTCTGGCAGAACAACGCGCGCACTCTCAAGTACTCACGTGCACGTCTTTCTAAAACACGAAAACCAGACGAAGAAGGAATAGCAGAGGCGATGGAAACGCGTCGGAACCGCAGACTGAAGAGAGGTTACCTCCGTCCACGGAAGCGGCGATGCGAAGACGGCGCATACGAAGACAGCTCGAGGCGCAACAGGTGGGAGACTACAACTTAAGTCCTGGGGAACACGGAGGGTCGCAATATATATTATCGCCAGGGCACGAATCAGAGGATGGAGAGGAAGAGGATGAAGATTTGAGGATTGATGGCGAGGAAGGGAAAGACTTTTTAGCGGCGCTGAGGGAGGAAGAGGACGACGGCGACGCCAAAGCAAAGAGGATGGGAGCTATGGGAGCTACCACTTCGACGGGCCAGGTAGCATTAGCCGCTACCAAGAAACATAAACGCATGGCTGTGTTGAATAATCAACCGTCGTTGGAAGTTGATGGCAACGGGAAGATCATCAGCAACGTCGGAGGAAACAAGTCGAGAGTATTCTTTCCGATTTTCTCCAAGGGACAAAAAACTGTGCACCTAGTCAGACACGGTCAAAGCACGTACAACGAAGCCATCTCCGGTCCGGGTAGTTGGGAGGAGCCGAAGATTTTCGACGCGCGATTAACAGAATTAGGCATTAAGCAAGCGAAGGAGCTGGGGAAATTCTTGTCCGAGTTACCGAAGGATGCAGTTTGGATAACGTCGCCGTTAACTCGTGCGATGGAGACGTGCGTGTACGGCAGAGAGGCGATGTATGCATTCACAGCCTCTTCTTTGGCAACCGAGACAGAGAAGAATTCTCCAGATGAAAACGCCGCGCCAACGAATAACAACGATAGCAACAACATCAACAGCGACGGTAATATCACTAGCAACAGACGGTCGTTATCAGCCTCTTCGAGGAAGAAGGCTAGCACGAAGAAGAAAGTAGCAACACGGAAGGATCAAGAAGAAGAGAGAGAAAACGCGAAGCAACGACACGAAACGTGGGGACGCTCCGTCATTGTGCGACCAGAAATCACCGAAAAACTCTCCTGTTCCGGTGATATTGGCCGCACCAAACTTGAGCTCATCGAAGACATTCCCATATTCGCTCAGTCCTTATCCAAACTCCCGGATAAAAGCTGGTGGTGGGACACGAACGAGAAACGAAACGACGCGGCTGAAAAAATGTTCAACTCGAACGAACCCACGCGCGTGTTTCAACGCCGAGTGAATAAGTTTAAGCAATGGATTTTAAGCCATCCCTCAACGACATTCGTGGTGTTCGGGCACAGTACCTTCTTCAAGGAAATGGTCGGGAGGAGTTTGAAGAACTGCGAAGTCGCATCCATTCAGTTATAGAGAGAGAGAAAGGGAGAGAGAGAAAGGGAGAGGGTATTTTATCTATTTAGCGCACACAATCATCTGAAATACGGAGAGAAGAGAAATGAAAATTTCGTCAAAACAAGACGCTTTCACGCTGCGAATGTTTCGAACGGTCTGCTCTTCTTCTCAGGCGGCAGGACCATCCCAAACGACGGCGACGTCGTCGTCCTCGTCCTCCTCGTCATCTGCTCGCACGTTTCGGAAGCTCTCGCAACACTCTCGGCATCGTTTTCATCGTCACAAACAAAATGATTTCTCCGTCGTCGTGACGTCGTCGTCGTCGTCGGTTGAGGAGGATTACCAACGAATAAACCGCCGAGAAGTAACACTCTCTGCGCTTTTATCGACCGCTCTCGCTTTCGTCACTGGCACAGCATCGACCAAGGAAGCGTTTGCTGCGGATGCCGTCGCTAAAAACAGTTTAACCGAAGAAGAAATATACGACTTGCAATCCGTCGCGGCGGATGCCTACAACCGACAAGACTTCACGAAAGCCAGGGAGGCTTTGACGAAACTGATCGAAAACGAACCAGAGTCGGCGTCGTGGTTGGAAGGCAGAGCGCAAGTGTTGGTGGACCAAAAACAGTTTAAAGAAGCGATTAGTGATTACACGAGATGTTTAGAGATTATTCCGGCGAAGGATTTAGGAGCAGAAGCGAGGTTGCGAGCGGGAAGAGCCTTAGCGGAGGAAGGCATTTACCAGTGGGAGCCGGCTCTGGTGGATTACAATCGAGCATTAGAGTTGGCAAATACGGCTGGATTTAGACCAGACCCGTACGTATTAAACTCCAGAGGAAACGTGAGAGGTTCTCTGAACGATTGGAAGGGCGCCAAGGAAGATTATGAAGGCGCTTTCGCCGCGTTTCAATCGGCGAGTGGCTTCCGCAACGGGAGCTCGACGACGCAAAGATTGGACGGCGCCATCTATGCGCGATCGAACGCAGCTTTGGCGACAGCGGAATTAGGTGACGTAGAGTCAGCAATCAAAGAATTGGAAGGACTCGTGAGACGAGCTCCCAACTCCACGGACGTGCGCGCCGCACTCGCGGCTTTGTATTGGGAACAAGGAAAAAGGGAAAGCGCGGAGGATTTATGGAACGACGCCTGCGGTTTATACTTTGGGTGCGCACAGTACAAAGATTTGGATTTTGTCAGACGCATTCGTCGTTGGCCACCGTCCATGGTGAACAGACTGGAAAATTTCTTGCAAGTGCGTTAGGTTAAAATAGAGTAATTAATAATGCTACGTAGTGCTACCATGTAATTAATGATCTAGAATTTATTGTGTATCTCTTGGCTCTGAGAGATACAATTTACCTACGCGTAGTCAGTTGTAAACTATGAAATGCGCTCTTCTTCTTCTTCTTCTTAATCATGATCTAAATCCCATTAATCATCATCGCGTCGGACTCCTACTCCTGGGCGATAGATTCGCGTATTCCTCCGGTGATATTAACTTCTTCATGCTCAGCGCGTGTATTTTATCCATCTCTTTTTCCAACGCTTTCGTCACCAGTCGTTGCTTCGTCAGGCTGTTTTTACCGTGAAAACTCGGACTGACGCAAAACAGAATCTCAAACGCGCTTCCGCACGACCCAGACGTGTCCACGATGGACAAGTGCGAGGCTTCCAGGTGCGACTTTAACAGCTCTTCTATTTTGGCCACCGACGACATTCTTAATTCTTTTACGTCTCGTGAATGGGTGTAAATAAAGAAGAGTGCGCGCGTTGTGGGGGAAATAAAGAATACGAAGAGGGGATGTGCAGTTTGGAAAAACAGTTACGCGTCAGAAGAAGAAGAACACGCGCCGATGAATGATAAATAACACCGACAATGTCTTCTTCGAACAACAACAACAACAACAACAACAACAACAACCATCGCGGAGAAGTACACCCAGACGCGCACTTATACGAGTCCGACCGACAGCTCTTTCGCGACCGAATCACCGGCGGAGAAAGTAACAACAACAACAACAACAACGAAGACGACTTGTTGGCGACGCATCGGAGAGAAACGAGACGGTTACTGTACGCCTCCGATGTGAGCTTATATTCACACGGCGCGGATTTATGGTCTTCAGACCGAATGCTGTATCGAACGAAAGGAGATTTCGACGAGGAAAGTTTACGGAGAGACGTGGAGAGGTTGAGAACGGAGAGCGGGTTTGTGTTTAGCAGCAGTAGTGATAACAATAACAAGATTAGCGGTGAAGGTGTTGGTGAAACGCAAAAAGAACATTTTTCGTCGGAGTGCGCGATATGTTTGACCGAGTTCGCGGACGGCGACCGATGCATAAAATTGAAGTGTAAACACGCGTACCACGAAGCGTGCATAGTGAAAACGTTAGAGAGGGAGAAACGGGAGTGTCCTTTGTGTAGGAGCAAGGAATTATAGAGCTAGTGTACATCTATCGCCGATTGTAAAATTATATAAAATAAAATCGCACCGCAAAGCTTACTAAAAGAGCATCTAATTATTTTCGGCTTTAACTAATTCATCGTGGAGAATATTAATCAAACCAATCGGATTGTCGCTGTGAAGCCAATGACCAGCTTTTTCCAAGACGTGATAGCTGAGTTTCTTGTCCTGTTTCAGCGTCTCGATGCGCTGAATCGCGTCTGGCTTCCAATCGGCTGATTTTTCAGCCTTCACGATGTGTACGTGCACATTATCGTGATCCTTCTCTTCCAGCGCGTGCCATAAGGCAGTTTGTTGAAAGCTTTCGTATAAGTCTCTCAATATTTTTCTGTTAAATTGCCACGTCAAGCTCATTTTAGTCGAATCGTCGTTACCTTCTGCGTGCATCCCGGGTTTTGCGATAACCAAATTGGAGCCGAGCCAATCGATAATACCGCTGGATATTTGTAAAGGCGCTAACTGACTTCTGAGAAATTCTCGATTCGGTACGATTTCTGGTAACTTCTCCGTTGCTTTCAAAATGAATTCAGCTCCGAACATGTCCTTCTCCACTTCATAAGGTACCGAATCTAGCGTAAAAACCAACCGCTTTTTTTTTGCGCTCGACTGTGACGAAAACGATCGACTGTATTCTAACGCTATCTTCCCTCCCAAAGAATGCCCAATGACAACATCCGGAAGTATTTGGTGATGCTCGCTATACCTTTCAATATCTTTCGCCGCGTTTTCAATCGTGTGTGGCGCGTAATCGTGAAATCTCGGCGAATTTCCATGGCCTCTAATGTCAATCAGGTGAAAGCTAAATGCAGTTTTAGGTAATGTGTCTTTCAACTTTTCCGAGAGCATGGTTATCGGTCCTCGCCAGTTTTTTCCTTGGCCCATTAACCCGTGCAGAACGTACACGTGCCTGCTGTTCTCTTCCCCAACGTCTTTCGCTGCTCGGATGATCTGAGAAGCGAGCACTTCTTCCGCGACTTTGTCGTTCTTGTTGTTTACAGTTGAAGAAAACGAAGTCGACGCACAACCTGCCTCGAAGCCTCTCCTCGCGGCAGCGATAGTTGTTTCATATGTGCCATCCGCGAGAACGCACATAGGAGAAAGCGCGGCAAGGAATTTCTTCTTCAGTTGCCGCCGCGCGAGCATGAATGTTGCGGTATTGTGCGCGCGCTTTTCGTTTCTGTGGAAATTTACGTTTCGTGTTCCGCGATATGATAGTTTTGTGTTGTGTGGTTTGCACCTTTACAAATTTTACAAGTTCTGTGTGTCTGTGTGTGATTATGCGTCTGCTGCAAGCAGTGTAAAAAGGTTGGACTTTACGCGTCGTCGTCCTCCTCCTCTTCCTCCTCCTCATCCTCTTCTCCTTCTTCGTCCTCTTGCTCTTCTTCATCTACAATTCTTCGACCAACGAGTCGCTCGAGCACATGGACTGCTCCGTCTCTAAGTTTCTGCAACGGACTTTGCTGTGGTGCTCTTTCCTTCGTTCTGCCACTGAAATCCCAACCTTCTTCGTCGAGTGCTTTTAGTACTGCCTCTTGGTCATCGATAGCCTTTGCCATCTCTAATCGAGTGACATTCGCGATTGAGGCTTTGGGTGCTTTCTTCGTGTACAGCGCTACCAAAGTTTTGCGTGGGAGAAGTAACGCATTCCCTTTCGCGCCCGCACGCATCATGATTCTTTTGTGTTTGTAACGCAAATCGTCGAAGCCCAATCCGGTGAAATGACCCTTGTGAAGAGCTTTGTCCTGCACTATCTTCTTCCATTTCCCGTAGCCATACTTTTCGACACCGTCCAAAAGTCTCTCGTCGTGGTAATCCCCCCACGCGAAAAACTTGTCGTCTCTAAGTTTCTTGGCCACAGCTTTCTCTTGAGTCTCTTCCTCCTCTTCCTCCTCTTCTTCCTCTCCCTCTTCTTCTTCTTCTTCTTCTGACTCCTCCTCACCCTCCTCATCCTCTTCCTTTTGTTGTCCAACTTGATCATCCCCGTGAAACTCGTACGGATCATCATATTGCACTTCCGTGTCGAACTGGATGTCTCTCGCGTTTACAGTTTTGCCGCCTTTTCTCCCGTCCATCTTAATTTTTATCTTTTTGAATATCTGCGGCTGTCTTTCAGCATTGTCGTTATTCTTTGCAGTCGCGTCGACTGGCCGTTTCTTACTACCCTTCGCGAAGATTATCACATTTTTTGGAGTGACGATTCTGTTTGGCGTTTGTTCGAACGAGTCGTCGCCATCGCTGTCATCTTCCGACTCTCTACCACCTCCGATACTCTCGAGATTGCGTTCCAAGTCTTCGTCCGTTCGTATGAGTATTTTATTGTCGTCTAAATTTGGTGAATACTTCTCGTGCAAAATATCCATGCTCGCCTCTTGTAAAAACGTAGGTCCCAACGCCATTTTTGCTCGTTTATAGTACGCTTTTAGTTCCTTCAAAAGCTCGTTTACGCTACGTTCAAAGCGCGCTCCCGTTATTTTGCCTTCCTCGTCGCTCCACACCGGTTGATCCGTGGAGTTCAAGTTATCTTGAAGTTGCTTCCCTGGACTCAACGGCCCGTCCCCGCCATACGTATCCAAGTCAATCGTCTTATTCCCGTTGACTCTAAGAATGTGCTCAAACCCAAGCAAACTTTCACCAAGCTTGTCTAGCCACTCTAATTCGTCTCTTACCATTTGCCCTTGCGGCGTCTCCTTCAACTCTGCGTACACTTGAGAGTCCCATACGCGTTTGAACTCGTTGAACTGTCTCTCGATCCCCAACTGCACCATGTGCGAAACAAACGCCAACGCCATGATTTTCTTGTGTGGGCGCATGCGCTCGTCCAATTTTTCTTCTCCTTTCAAATCCATTATGTATAAAATCTTCAACAAAATCGGATACAACTTCAACGATCGCTCTTGCCAATCCCAATTGGCTCCGTCTTCCCCACAAACGAATTTCATCTCCTCCAAAAGCATTCGAATGTATAAAACTCTCGGCATCCCCAACGACGAATCGTCCTCGTTCAGCTGTCTCGCCGCAATCTTCAAGTATTCAATTTTTAGCGACCACGGAACGTTCTCGCTGTCCAGGATAAACTCGATCATCCAAAGAATTTTCAAACGCGCGCGACTGACAGAATCGTTCGGTCGAGGCGAATTGGATTTCTGAATTTTTTTCGTCTTTTTTACGTCGTTCATCGCCGCGGCTCCTTTGATGCGTGGAGGAGAAGGAGGAGGAGATTGGTCGAGCGGGACGGTCTCCGTCGAGCGCGTGACTTTGCCCGAACGTATCGGCTTCGCGGTTTGTTTTACGCGCACCATCTTCGTTTTCGTCTTTTCAAATTTTCAGCAAGGAGCTAGCCGTGTGCGGGTAATTTGAGGAAGAGAAGCAGGGGAATATACGAGTATAAAAAATGAATCAAAACTTCACTCAAAAAGGGGTAAACAAACAAATCAAGCAAGGAAAATGCACACAAACCTAAATTTCGCGCAAATTCCCCAGTCGCGAGAGAAGAATTAGAAGAAGGTCGACCCACTCCTCGCGTCTCCAAAAAAAAACAACGAGAGGCGCTTTTTATTTTTGTCTTCCCACGATATGTTTATATCATGATGAACTAAATAAAACGTATTCAAAGAAGAAATATTACGCATAACGATAGAAAATGAGCCGAAGAGGAGGTGGTGGACGAGCAAAGCGCGCGCTCGCGTTCGTCGTTTCGACCGTCGCGACGTATTCTGTGTTGCATTACATGGGAGGTGCTGACGAAGAAGATTATTTTTCGCAAGAAACTTCATCATCATCAACAACAACATCAACGACGTCAACCGACGACGCGTATTCTTACGGCGAAGAGCACCTCCGTGATCACGTCGATATCAATGATGATAGTGACGTTTTTGTGTCCTCTCCGTCGCCTCCTCCCCCTTCTCCTCCTCCTCCTCCTTCTCCTCCACCGCCTGTGCCACCAACAAAAGTCTCCACATCTTTAGGGGATGAGAAACAAACACCAGAGGAAGGAGAAGAAGAAAAGAAATGGTCCCACCCCACATCCATGAGGCGCAAACCAACCGCAAAAGAAATAGAACAAGGTAGAGGCAAATTTCACGTCATGCTGACAGCAAACGAGCAATCCTACGTCGCTTGGCAATCTAGAATTATGTATCAGAGATACTTAAAACTGTTGAGCAGCGGAGACTCGGGCGCTTTTGGCGGGTTCACGAGAGTGTTGCACAGCGAACGCCCGGATGATTTGATGGATGAAATTCCAAGTGTGGTAGTTGATCCGTTACCTAAAGGTGTCGATCAAGGATACGTAGTTTTAAATCGACCGTACGCAATCAAGCAGTGGTTGGAGAAGTATAATTTCGCGGAAGAGTACGTCTTTATGACCGAACCAGACCATTTATATTTGAGACCGATTCCGTTGCTGGCGCAACCAAAACTCGCCGCCGCGTTTCCGTTCTTTTATATAAACCCGAAAGATCCTAAGTTTACACCTATCGTGCAGAAATTCAACAAAGTAAATGCAGATTTGGAAGATTTTGCGCCGATTGGGAATTCGCCGGTGATGATTCATAAGGACGAGTTGTCAAAAGTTTGCACAGTGTGGGATACTTTAGCGATTAAAATGAAGCATGACGCAGAAACGAACGCAGCATTTGGATGGGTGTTGGAAATGTGGGCGTATAGCATAGCCTCCGCGCAAGTTGGCGTGAAATACAATTTAGTCCCGGAATTTATGTTACAACCGCCATGGGATAAAACCGAAGAAATTCGAGGAACCGGAAAGAAAGGATACATTCTTCACTACACGTATGGCCAAGATTTCAACGAAAAAGGACAATTTACTCCGGGAAAAGTTGGAAAATGGCATTGGGATAAGAGAGATTTTACGTGGAAGAAACCTCCGAAGGAAGGCTTCGAGATGCCCCCAGAAGGGACGCACCCGTTGACCGTCAAACTGATGGAAATGATAAACGACGGCATTAGATCCATCCCGAACTGGTGATTTATGATACTAGAGTTTAGATCCATAGAAGTTATGTAGAAAGAGAGACAGAGAGAGAGAATTGCATGGTTCATATAAATACTTTAAGCGCGTGCTCTTTATGCCAACGTCGGTTAGACGGTTACTGCGTTACACCGTTACTCGCTCTGTCTTTCTTCGTTCCTCTCCCAGATTTTCACCACACTTTTTTATCGAGCAATAATTATTATTACTAAATACTAACGAAGTTTTCATCGCGCGACGAACGGAGGTGGGGCGTGAGAGACAGCGAATAATCGAGAATATGATTCAATCTTCCTTCGCGTGAAAATCAAGAAGAGGAAGCAGTTTGATCCGAACGCTAAAGGAAGTAAGAGAAGAGAGAGCGGAAAGTCGTTAAGAAGATAAAAAGAAGAGATGGAAGACGAAGAACTAATCATAACGCGAGAAGTTTTAGAAAAGTTACAGCGCAGAAACGAGGCGGAAGTCCTTCCATTCGTGGAAATTTTCGCAGCCAACAGGAAAGCGCGCAAACGATGCGAAAAGTTACAGCACGAGGTTCAACAGTTGAGAAATAAAACCGCAGAGTTGAGCGGGAAAAATGTTGGACTGATGAGTGCCTTAACGAGAGCGCAAGAAGAAAACGTGAAAGCAAAAACGAGCAAAGAAAATTCCGCGAAAGTGTCGAGATTGCAAGAAGAACTGGCCGAAGCGCACAAGAAAAATGTCGAAGTTATGGAGATGGCATCTACTTCGAATCGTGAGAAAGAGCAAGCGAAGTCTGAATTGGAAACGACGGGGACCGAGTTAAAAAATGCGAAAGCGGCGTTGAAAAATTTACGAGAGTCGTGCGCAAACTTGGAGAATGAACTGAAAACGGCGCTGAAAGCAGCTGAGATTGCTGGAAAAGAAGCGGAAGCGAGGGTAGAGGATAGACTCGCCGCAATCGCGCGCGCAGAAAAATTAGAAAAGGAAAATCAACAACTCGTGGAAAGAGTGATGGAGATGAAAATGAAAGAAGCGGAGAAGATGAACGAAATCAACGATTTATATGAAGACTTGCAGAGACAAAAGAAGGCAAGCGAACTAAAATCGATAGCGAATGAAATGAACGCGACGGCATCCGCGAGTATGCGTGGTCTTTCGTTGGGATCGGCCTCGTCGCCTGGTTTTGGAGATTCGTTTGTTGGAAGTATACCAAGTCGAGACCAGTTTCACAGTCAGACGAATCAAGGTGCGACCCATCGCGTGTCTTTTGTCAGATCGGGTGAAACGCTAGGAGCGTGTGGAGACGACAAACGCGTTGCCTTGGTCAATGCGAATTCAGGACAAGTTTCTTCGTACTTAGAGGGAGCGCTAGGAAGTCTGTTGGATCTATCGTTCTCCCCGGATGATAACTTCTGTTTGGGGTGTGGCACAGATAAAGCTATTCAGCTTTGGGAATTATCAAGTGGACGCGTGCGACACCGAATGACCGGGCACGCAGACAAAGTCGTCGGTGTAGAATTTTGTCGCATGGATAAGCAAAGAGCGATTTCGTGCTCGCACGATCGAACCATTCGAGAATGGGATTTACACAAGGGCATATGCATGAACTCTACGCCGTGCGCATCAAATGTGAACACGGTTGTGTATGGAGATACTTCGCAATTTGTCTTGAGTGGTCATTTAGACGGTGGAGTGAGGATTTGGGATCTGCGATCGCGTGGTGGCCCACCTACGAACGAGAAAAAAGGTGTTCACGAGCAGCAAGTAACCTCGATACAGCTGTTACCAAACGAACGCGAAATTTTGACGTGCGGCCGCGACAACGTGATTCGAATATTAGACTGCAGAATGCTCGAGGTTTCCGGAGAATTTTCAGCTTCAAATTTCCGCGTTGGGACGAATTGGACGAATCCTTGCTTCTCTCCGAATCAATCGCACATTGCGTGCGGCGGTGCGGATGGAGCTGTCTTTATCTGGTCGGCGACCGATCGAGTGCTGAGGTCGACATTGCGCAAGCACGACGCGGTCGTTGCGACAACCGCTTGGGGCCCACACGGATTAGCGAGTTGCGATAAAAACGGGAAATGCATCCTATGGAGATAGTCGCGTGTTAATGAATTAGAATCTAGTACAGTTTAGCATATTATATAACATTACGAACACTATTGTTTTTTTTCAAAGAGTCTTAAAGAGCGCTAATGGTTGAAATATCCTCACTCGTTGAGAGCAACGTCTTCATGGATTGAAGGTTTTCCGACCAATTCGATAAGCTATTTTTCAACTCGCTCCATTGCTCCTTCCCAAACACTCTTTGTGTGGCTCGAGTGATTATGCACACCTCTCTCACTTGATCCAATTTCGCGTCTACTAAACCAGAAGAAATGGCGCGAACCACCCACTCTTCGCACTCATTCGAGTCAATCTGCAACTTGTCACAAATTTCCTTGTACGAGACTTCACCACCACCGTTTCGAATGCCACCCAACGACATCAATCGCATTTTCGTGAGCGTTTCGTCCTCGTTCAAATCGAGATCTTTCAAAATAGCCCCGTTGCTCTTTGCAAATGCCAAGTAATCCGACACGTCTTTAGTTAAAAATATCTCCAATAACTCAAATACCTTCCCGTTGGACGATTTCAAGGCTTGGATGGCTTTATAATCCAACAAGTCGCAGCTGAAGCTCGTTTGCAAGCGAATGAAACTCGCGATGGCATTTTTGGCCGCCTCCGAGGATTCTCCGAGAGCGCTTTCGTTGCTTTCAAACGTGGCCAAATACTTCAACATGAACTCCATCGCCTTTTCCTCTTTACCACCCATACCGCTCAACATATTCGCGATCTCTAAATACACGTTTCTCTCCGATCCGTTGTTATTATTCATCTGTTTCCATTCCTCCATGGAGTCCTCCACGTGTTTGACTAAAGTTTCGACCACGTTTTCCATGTTTGCTTTCTTCACGTATTCGACTATTCGACAAAACAACTTAAACTTCGTCTCTAAATCGCTAGCCAAGTTGTATAACTGCATCAAAATTCTTGATCTCGACTCCACCTTCGACGTCGCGCTTTCCATCGCCTTTTCTGCGATCATATCGAACGCTTTCTTTCTCTCCGTTTCCGGCTCGAATCTTTCCGCGACTGTGGCGGCGATGACAAACACCGTCTCCACGTCTTGCGCTTTCGCATCGCTGAACAACTTATCGTTGTTCTCCAGCAACTTCGCAATCAACTGGCAATCCATCGGTAACTTCGTGCACTCTTCCGCGTGTTTCTCCGCCTCCTTCGCCGCTTCATTACTTTCCTCGCCCTCATCTGATTTCCAGTCTTTTTGATAATCGCCCCCGTGGACAATCGTGTGCACGAATCTCGCCGCGTTCGCGATCGGTTCTTTGTCGTCTTGGCCAACCACCACGCACGTTTGTCTGAAGTGTGCGGACATTATTGCGTTTATCTTTGCCGTTCTCCGCGATAGAGAAAGTTTGCTTCGTCTGTCTTGCGTTACGTGGGTATCGTAACGCGTTAAACTTTTCTTTTGAAGAAGCTCACCTCCAGCCCTAAGGATTTTTTTTGCCCTGCTCTCGATTTGCCCTCTTCGGATGAAAAGCAGCCCTACATACAGGCGCAGGTTCTCCACACGCAAAAGCCGACGAGAGAGAGAGAGAGAGAGAGAGAGAGAGAGAGAGCAGAGAGAGGAGTGAGAAAAGCTTCTTCGTTCTTCCCAAACTTCGCCCACACAAAAAATTCAAAAAAAAAGGAGTGAGTTCCCAAGACACGTCTCTCTCTCTCTCTCTTTCTCTCTATGCTCTCCCTCTCTGTGCTCTTTAAAACGCACGAGAGAAGAGTTTTTTCTTTTTAGAAAAGAAGAGCGACGACGATGAGAAGCGCGCTCGGAGGAGCGAGACGAGATTTAGGGCCGAGATTGTTGGTGAACGAATCGCTGAATAACGGCAACAATAATAGTTTTGATGGTGGTGGTAATAATGGTGGCACGAATTTTTCGAATCCAAATTTCGTAACTACTACTACTTCAAGGACGACGACGTCGACGACGACGACGCAACAGGAACACGGACCAACGACGTCAACGACGACAACCGGGGTCGAGGATTTCGAACGAGACATCTGGCCGCAAATTGTGGACGGGAACGCGTTTGAAAATCAACTGATTGTATTGAATTTTCTCCCGACCGGTTGCGAAGGCATAGACGACGTTTTAGCCGGAGGGACCTCGGAAACTGGTGAAAGTTTAGGCGGCGGTTTACGACAGGGCCAAGTGACAGAAATTACCGGCGAGTGTGGAAGTGGGAAGACGCAACTGTGCTTGTCCGCAGCAGCGAGTGCGGCGACGTTAGGACACAGAGTCGTGTTTGTGGATACGAATGGAGTTTTCTCGGCGGAAAGGATCAAAGCGTTTCATCGGAATTTTTGGTCGGACGAAGCGACCGAGGAGGAGATTACCGCGCACTTGGATAAAACGCTGGAGCTGATTGCAGTGCACGACGTACACGATGTGTTCACACTTTTACACTTGTTGGATCAGTTACAACAAGATGCGACCGAGGAGGATGATAATCCGGAGAAGTCAGATACGATGGGTTTGTTGGTGATTGACTCTTTGTCGCTTTTGTTGGCGCCTTTGTTAACGAGAGCGCACCATCAAGGACACACGGTGATGACGATGGTGGCAGTGATGTTGAAAGCGATCGCAACGGAGAGGAAAGCGGCTGTTTTGTATACAAATCATACCGTAGCAGATACTTCTTCGAGTGGAGATTTCAACAGCGTCGGAAACTACGGCGCGCAAAAATATCACCAACAACAAAATACGCCGAGAGAAACGATGAGTAGTTTAAAACCAGCGCTGGGCGTGCGATGGACGTCTGTCCCTCATCGTCGCTTGCAACTCTCCAAAGTCGATGGGAACCAAGATGGCGAATTTGCAACTGCGGTAGGGGACTTCACCACCCCTCCGGAATGTACGAAAATAAAAGCCGAGGTCGTTTACGGAGGCGGCCAAAACAAAAAGCGCCGGTTCGGTTGCGCGTTTTTTCAAATCCAACAAAACTCTCTGCAAACCTTGCCTCAAAACCATTAGCGGCAGTGCGCGATGTAAAAGTCTCTGTGTTGTATGTTTTAGTAGCGCGTAGTTCATATAGATTTTAGATGTGTAAAGTAAGTTCATACAGACTGAAATGAAAAGCGGCGCAAACGCACGAGAGAATCTCTCCCTCTCTCTCTTTCAATCTTCAACAAAAAAAAGCGTGAAGGAGCCCTTTCTTCGTTTAACCCTCGCGTCGTCAGAAAAAAAGAGTGTGTTTGCCTCGTTCCTCTTTTGAAGATGATGATGTCAGCAACCACAACATCGACGTCAACAAGCGCTCAGCGTCAGTTCTTCTCTGAGTCCTCTGCCGCGATCGCTCGTTTGCGGCGACACGCGAAGCGACGACCCGGGACGACGACGACGACGATGGCGAAATGCGCAGCTGCGCAAAAAGAAGATAATGGTGGATTGGAAAGAAGACGAAGAGGAACAAGCGTCGTACTTCTTCACTCCTGGAAAAGACGAGGAGGAAAACGCGGCGGAGAAAAAGCGATGAAACCACCGAACGCTATTCTCGAGAACTTTGCACAAGACACGAACAACGGGGAAGACGTCATGAACGCTCCTCGGACTTTAATCAACCCATTGATGACGCAGAGAGACGAGAATGAGGAGGAAAGCGAAGTAGTCAAGGAAAAGCCAATCGTCAATCCAGAAGATTTTACATTACGGCCGGGAGAAGTATCGAAATTTAAAGCTCCGCCGACGACGGTGGAAGATTTACAGCTCTCTGGATGGTATTTGAAGGCCATATTGACTGCGGATGTGTACGACGTGGTTGTCGAGACACCGCTGGAACTTGCGGCTCGATTATCAGAGAGAGTCACGGCGAACGTGCCAATGACACCCGGAGGAGACGCGCAAAAGCAAAAGAGAATATTCTTGAAGAGAGAGGATTTACAGCAAGTTTTTTCGTTCAAGATTCGCGGAGCGTACAACAAGATTAAGAATTTGAAGAAGGAGGAGTTGGAGAGAGGAATTATCACTGCGAGTGCTGGGAACCACGCGCAAGGCGTCGCTTTGAGTGCAAAGACGTTGGGCATTCAAGCCGTGGTAGCTATGCCAGTAACCACGCCAAAGATTAAAGTAGAAGCTGTTCGAAGACTCGGCGGCGATGTCGTTCTCGTTGGCGAAAACTTTGACGAAACCGCTGCGTATGCTAAGAAACGATCCATAGACGATGAGATGACATTTATCCCACCGTTCGATGAACCGTACGTCATCGCCGGTCAAGGTACCTGTGGCGTCGAAATTTTGCGACAATTACCCACTGCTAAAGCGGTATTTATTCCCATCGGAGGCGGAGGTTTGATTGCGGGTGTGGCAACGTATTTGAAGACGATTGCACCAAAGATCAAAATCATTGGCGTCGAGCCAAGTGGCGCAAACGCCATGGCACAAAGTCTCGACAGAGGCAAGCTCGTGAAACTATCCAAGGTCGATGGTTTTGCAGATGGAGTTGCCGTCAAAGAGGTTGGTGTGAATTGCTTTCAGCTCTGTCAACAATATGTGGATGGAGTGATGATGGTTCGTACGGATCAAACGTGTGCAGCGTTGAAGGATGTATTCGAAGACACGCGTTCGATTTTGGAGCCGTCTGGGGCGCTTGCTGTCGCCGGTGCGAAAGAGTGGTTGAATGCAAACCCAGATTTCGAAGGTGACGTCGTTTGTATAACGTCTGGGGCGAACATGAACTTTGACAGATTGAGAGTCATCTCAGAAATTGCCGATGGCGGTTCTGGTACAGAAGCGACTTTGATTTCCGCAATTCCCGAAGAAAATGGCTCATTCAAGAGGTTTGTGACGTTAGTAGGCGAGGATACAAACTTTACGGAGTTCAAATATAGAATTCAAAATCTTAGCGGCGATGGTAAGAAGAGTGTAGCGAAAGTTTTATATTCGGTAAATGTAGAAAGCGAAACCCAGCTCCAAGCGTGCATTTCGCGCTTGAGGTCGAACGGCATTCCTACGGAGGACTTTACCAAGGACGAAACGACGCAAACACACTTGAGAAATATAACTGGTGGCGCATCGAGCATTCCGAACGAGCGATTGTATAATGTTGCTATTCCAGAGAGAGCAGGAGCATTGGCAAACTTTTTAGATTTCATATCGCCGAGATGGAACGTCTCGATGACCCATTATCGTGCAGGTGGACAACGAGAAGCGTCTGTTCTTGTTGGAATTCAAGTTCCGGACAGTGAATTATCGGAGATTGAAGCAGCTTTAGATGGATGCGGATATGAATACTCGTGCTTGCAAAGCAACGCGGCTTATAACATGCTCTTTGAAGATAATTAATTTGTAATACTAAATTTCGTTTTGATGCTATAGAAAGAAAAGTTGTGAATATTGTCCAGCGCTTTACACTATAATTTTAAAATCAATTCTAGGAATAGTCACGTGGTAACATCCAATATCCACGTCGAACTTTGGTTTTCGCTTACTCTCTATGACCCCTTCCGCATCGGGAGCTCTTTTCTTCACGTCCCACCGAACCGCTGCGGAGACTCTCTCGTGCGGCTTCACCTCGTACTTCCTCAAGCTCTTTGTCGCTTGATCCCAATGCCTCGACGCTATTCTATAATTGAACGAAAACTTCGAATCCTCCGGGTCTTCTGGCCTATGTTTATAACCCGCTATACCTTGTACGGTTAAATATTCCCCGAGATTAAAGCGCTTCGAAAATACGTCCACTTCGCCTTCCTCAACGGAGATTTCAATTTTCTTCACCGGGTTCGTGTACCATTTATTATCTATGCCGTCCTCGCCGAACGACGACTTGGAGACGAACAGTTTTGGTTCTATTTCCAGTCGATAGTCTACTTGTGCGTTTTTTATGTCCATTTTTACCGCTAGGTTTGCTTTCGTAGTGCTGTTTTGGGGATGGAAAGAATAATAATAATAAGTTATATACTCTCGTCAGTCAAGTTGTTACTCGTTCTCAAGAAGGCCACGCGAAAGGAAGAACAAGAAGAACAACAAGAACAAGGAACGTAAAAATATGTTTCATTCACTCACAGCGTCTTAACTTTCAACCGATAATCCGGTCTGCACGAAATCGTGTACGCGTCTTGCGCGTTGTTGATAAACTTCTCGAATCCTCTTTGCAAACGCTCGACGATGTGAGCGCCATCGTCGAAGAAAGAGGATCCTCCGTCCGACGAAGAAGAGGAGGTGGATAAAGCGTCCATCTCGTCGCTGTCGTATCTGTACGAGTCTCGCGTGTCTCTCAGCGAAGAAAAGTCGTCGTCTTTATCCTCGTAGTTCATTTTCAGTGTTGTTTTAAAATTGAGAGTTTCGATACGCGCGTATGTATGTGTCTTCTTTATTGCGATTTCTGATTTGCGAAAAAGGAACAACACCAACAAATAATGCGTTTTTACACTCACAACTGAAACACAACTGAAAGCGATGATGATGAAACTGAGACCATGCTGTTACCGCGCCGCCGCTTCGTCGATGGCGACGAGAGAAGCGAGAAGTAGTTACCATTACCACAACAACGATGAAGTCGTCGTCGTCGTCGTTCGCAGCGTCAAAGTCGCTCCTTCGACGAAGAAAAAGAACAAGAAGGATGTTTCAACGGCCGCCACCCGGAGCGGTCCTGACACTTTTTTTAACAGAATGAAAAGGACGACGACGATGGAAACGCGCGAGACGAGGATAAGGAGTGGAAACGTGAATGCCTCGACGTCTTTCTCGTCCTCGTTTTCGACCGGGTCTTTTTCGCTGTTTTCGAACGCTTTCGCGGGTGAGAATAACAATAAACCAACTCTGTTACAGCGAAAACTTCAATCGAGAAGAAATACGATGATGGACGTCCGAACGTTTGCTTCGGGATCGGGAAAGAAGAAAAACAAACCGACTAATAAGAAGATGGGCGCGAAAAAAGAAGAAGACGACGATAGCGACATCGCTTGGGAGGAAGAAGAAGGCGACGAAGAAGAAGATGATGAAGGCGAAGTAGAGGATATCAACGTCGTCTATGCTAACTACGACGAGAAAGACGTGCAAGGAGGGAACATTGATACCGCAACCACTTCATGGGGTGAGCTTGCGTTAGAATGCGTAAGAGTAGTATTAGCCGACGAGAAAAATATCGAGGAATTTGAAGGCAATCTTCAACTGTTTGCTTTTAAAGCGATACCAAGCACGAAGCGCATCATGATTTCCGTGGATGACTTGGACGACCAATACGGTTCACCGAATTTGGATGATTTGATTGCTGTTTCGAGGAAGCTGAACGAGCTCGTAGAGTCGAAAGGATTTCCAGACGATGTTGCCATTGAAGTTGCATCTCCGGGCGCGGAGCGAAAGTTGACGATTCCGGAAGATTTATCGAGGTTCCGCGAGTTGAAAATGAAAGTGACTTATAACGACGACGAAAACGACAACCCGGAAAACGAGACAATGATATTAAATGTAGAAGATTTTGAAGAGGAAAATGGGTTAGTTGTATTTAGATTGGCGGACGTGCAGGAGAATAGACCTCCAAAAAAAGGTATGCCAATGTCAAAGAAGAAGAAGGAGTGGAGGAAGAAGGTCAAGTACGTCGATATTGCTTCCGCAAATTTGTACATAGACACGGCGGTATGATTTGACGAGTGCACGGTGCCTTTTGTATACTCGTAGTCTGTTGTTAAAATTGCTATTGTATTCTTAATTTACAAAAGTCATATTCATGCTCTATATCTTCTCTCTCTCTCTCTTTCCCTCTTGTTCTAAACGCCGGAAACCGTAGTCACAAGGGAAACGAAACGAACGACATTGGATGAAAATCTAATTTGATGCATCAAATCCCCGGACTAGTACTATATAGTTTCATTTTTTACAATCGAACACTTTCACATCGGCAACGCGCACGCGCAATAATTTAAATTAGGTACAAACGTATTTTACTACTTTATTTCTTCCATTTCTCGGAGCCGGTTCCGCCCAACTGTCTGGAGACAAACTCGAACAAACTCCACGTAATCGCTTGTTGAAACGTCCTTCTTGCGATTCTTGGGACTGCCCCAACGTACAATCCTTTCAATCCTTTCTCTGCTATAATCGTACTAAAAGTTACCATCGGTTTAATATTCCTATCTAAATTTCTTTGAATCTGTAACCTTGTTCGCAACACATCCGGCGGTTGTGTGAGAAAGGTGGCGAACCCACCGGCGAACGCCCCGCACATCAGCGTGTCGTACGACGACACCTCCCTCCCATGCTTCTCCGCCAACGCAGCCGTAAATTCTCTCGCTTTCATGAACAATAACAAGTTCAATCCGGAAAACGGCGCGTCTCTTAAAATTGTCGGGACAATTCCGCTAAACAAACCTTTCGCGCCTTCCTTCTTTGTGATATCCATCAACATTTTACCTACTGACCTTTTATATTCCGGTCCACCGCCATATTCTAATCTCGTTTTCACCACAGATATTGGATTTAACAACGTTGCAATCGACGCTCTCGATACTGCTCCAACCATAAATGTTTGTAAGCTATTCTCAAATTCCGACTGTTTCCCCTCGCCGTTGGCGTACTTCTTCTTTTGCCACTGCTTCACCTCTTTTTGCATCTTGTCCAAAACGAAGAAATATAAGCCGGCCCCAGCGGTCGTTCGTATGCACGACGCGGACACCCCGCTCCATAAAGCTAAGACTCCTTGCGTTCTCACCACTCTTGAAGCGGTGGAGAATATGTTATTCGTGCCTGAAACTCCAGCCGTGCCGACTTGCATGCGCGTTTTTATAACCTCAAACGGTTGCAACGTGGCCGAGGCGACGAGACCGGCCGATGCGCCTCCCACGAAAGAAGACGGGTTCCATCCACCACCACCACCATTGTTCTCTTTTTTAATCGAAGAAGAAGAAAAGGAACCGCTTTCTTCCTTTTTATCGATGGCTTTTGTTCTCTTCATCTTCTTTTACCCTCTTTATTCGTCGCGGGCGCCCGTGTAAAAGTAAATAAGAGTGGAGGGTGAGGGGTCAGCTTTTGCCTTCGTATATGCTCGTTTTTGCTTCTTTTTTTTTCAAAACTTCACGAGACAGGTACGCGTAGGTGTGCTTTCGCTCAAATATAATATAATAATATGCCACCAATCGCGTGGCCAGAAGCGAAGAAGCTGTGGAACGAAAGCAACGATAAAGAAGCGTTCTTAATCGCGTATCACAAATACGATCGAGCGATTAAAACGCTAGACGCGAAGCAAATGGCGCTACACGAAGAAGGAAAAAATAAGACGAAAATCAAGCTCGTGGAAAAGAACCGATTGATATGTGACACGATTACAAAGGAGTGCAGGAAAAGGGGACACATGACCCTCGCGGAGGTGAAGGCTGTGTACGCTTTCAAAATGACGAGAGGAAAATATCGACCGATGTTGATGAAATACCCGGATGAATGGAACGCGAAAGCGATTGAGACGCAAACAAAAAAAGCATTCGAGTTGTGTTCTCTCATGAACGAGACGTCAGACTTTCGAAACGCGAAGAAAATAGGGAACGTGCTTTCGTGCTTTTTGAAACAGCCAGGAATGCGCGGTATCGGAACTGCGACGGCTAGTTTGATTTTGTCGATTTACGATTCTAGGTTCCCTTTCTTATCGGACGAAGCTTTAGCGGTGGTCATTCCATCTTACGGGAAAGACCCGTACACGCCGCTCAACTACGTAAACTTTGTCTCACAAATCCAAAAGAAACGCGCGAGACTATTAGGTGAGAAGAACATTCACGATAAAGACGCCTTGACGCACAGCGATATCGAAAAAGCGTTGTGGACTGTTGCGAGCGTCAACTTGGAAAAATAGAAGAACAGCATCTAGACATAGAACAGCGCCGAGCGGCATTCGCTTTTATAAAATACATATAAACAATTGTACGTCATAGTCACATTCTGAAACAATGAAACATCCTACTTTTTATTTTTACTCATCCCGACTCTCCGAAGATCGTTTCTTTTCTTCGTGAATCTCCAGAGCGTTTATCAGCGTATCCACTAATAACTTTTGCGAAAGTGGTTTCATTACGTACTTGTCCATGCCAGCTTCTTTGCACACATCTTGGCTCATGGAAAGGATACCCGAAGACACCGCGACGATTGGAACGTTAGCAAAGTACCCGTCAGCGTTCTCAAGTTTCCGAATCTCTCTCGTTGCTTCTAAACCATCCATGACGGGCATTTGACAATCCATCAGAATCAAGTCGAACAATTCTTCTTTTTCTACTAGATTTTCACACACATCGACGGCTTCTCGACCGTTCGATGCAATCGTCAGTTCAACTTTACCAATCTTGCGCATTAGCGCTTTCACAATCATCTGTGTCGGCAAAGAATCCTCGGCATATAATATCCTCAAAGTCTTCTCGATATTCAACACTGGTTTAGAGTGCTTGGCATCATCGAGCTTGGATTCGGCAATTTGTTGAATGACCTCTTCGGTCTGTCGATTTCTATATTCTGCAACTTCAACGACAGAAGCTCTGGAAGATTCATCAAAATCGAGCGCTTCCAGCATATCAGTCACCGTCACGGCTAAACATTCCACTTCACCTTTAGCGCGAACGGTTGCGTTTCTGTATCCAACGCCTGGTGTTTTCTTATCTTTCCGCTTTTCAATCGCAGTCAGAAAGGCCAATTCACCCACGATTTCGCCCGCGTATCTAATACAAAGAACGTCTTCGTTGTCGTTATTTTTGCTACTGCTATCACCTATCACTGCTGCGGCCCCTTCTAACAACGCATCCGTCAACACCTCACACTCGCCTTTATTTATGAAATACATTCTATCTCCTACTTCCCCTTTACGCATCAGAACTTCTCCGTTTTTAAACCTTTCAATTCTAAACGCGGGTTGTAAAATAGCCGCCAACGGATTAGTGCGCACGGCATTGTCGATATCTTCTTCGGTAACTTCCAACTTCATCGAAGGTGATTTTGTTCTCGGTCGTCCCAAAGGCTTTTTCCCATCCTCCGTTATCCAAGGATGTTCCATCATCCCAGCAACCGACATGCGTTCTTTCGGATCCACGACTAACATTTTTCGCAACATATCTTTCAAAGAATTCGATAATTTCGGAGGAGGCGGTGAAGGTACGATTGTTGCGTTGATGATGGCGTCTGCGTTTTCGTCAGGGAATTTCAACTCAGTGCTCTTCGCCATCGCGACGATCTGGAAAACCGTCTTTCCTGTAAACGGTAACCGCGCCGTTGCCATGTTATACAAACAGACGCCCAACGACCACACGTCGCTTGGCATAGGATCGTATCCGCTTTCGTCTAACATCTCTGGAGCTAAAAACGCAGGCGTTCCCGCCAAACGAGTCGATCTGGTCACCCCGGTCAACTCGGAATCTACGCTCACACCAAAATCGCACAGTTTCACGCCATCTGCCATTTTCAACATATTCTCTGGTTTCAAATCCATGTGCGCAATCTCCAACGAGTGCAAATAATCTAATCCTAAAACAATATCTCTCGCGTACCCGTGCAAAACTTTCTCCGATAACGGCACTCTGTTGAATCTGGTAAAAATAGGTCCGCCAGGCGCATACTCAAGGACCAAAATAAGCTCGTTACTCACCGTATCGTCTATGACTTCGTGCAACTTCAGCACATGCGGATGCGAGAGCTTCTTTAAAATAGCAATTTCTTTTCTTACCGCCGCCTCTGCTACCCTCACTCGCTCGTTTCTTATCTTCAACGCGTATAAATTATTATCCGTCTTGTTCAACCCGAGTTTCACTTTAGCGTGCGCTCCTCGTCCCAAGTCTTTAATCATAATGTATTGATTCAACTGCTCGTGCTCTTTATCGTCCATGATAATCGAGAGTTTCTGAACTGATGGTGTGAGTTTCAACGAGCCTAATCTTCTATTCGCACCCGATGGAGGTGCTTTAATTTTCGTGTTGTTGTTGTTGTTTTTGTTGTTATTCGCAGAAGAGGAAGACGAAGTAGACGACCCTGCGTTGGAGGAGAGCGAATTCTGCATCCGATCAAGTTCCTCCGCGTTGTTATTCTTATTGTTCGTCTTCTTGTTCTTCTCGGCATCATTTCTCTTCTTAATCTTATTTTTATTCGCGTCATCTTTCCACGGGGCGTTCTCCTCGTACGTTTCCGTTTTATCGGTGTTCATCTTCTCGTTTTCTTCCTCATCGTCCTCGAGCGTCGATATCTCTTCCAAGGTGTTGTTATTTTCTCTTTTACTTTTGTTTCTCGCGTCGTCCTCCTTCTCGGGTCCCGCAAAGCACGAGAAACACGAGAAGAGACCATTCATCTTCTTCTGTCCTTTCTTGTTATCGCAGTCCCCGCTGCCGTCGTCGTCGTCGTCGTCGTCGTCGGTATCGGCAGACATTGTCGTCGCGGAACACGCTTTGTCTTTTTTTTTCCCGGTCTCTTGGCTCGCGCGACGGACTTACGTACCGTGTGAATTGTCGTGGTGGTGGTGTCGTATAAAAATTGAAGAAGAAGAGCTGAAGAAGAGGCAAAAAAAGAGAAGAGAGCAGAAAAAGGGGTCGTTAGACAAAAAGTTGCGTCTCCTCGTTTGTTGTTGTTGTTGTTGTTGTTGTTGTTGTTGTTGAACGCGCGCGCACACACACACACGCGCACTTTCTTTCTTTCGCTGTTGTTCTTATTAACTGAAAGCAACGACGGACGACGAGACGTAAAAGAATGGACGTGGAAGGAGAGTGTAAACGACTGATACTCGCCATCGAGCGGATATCCAAAACCGCTGGTAACAAATCGTGCACGTTTGGCGATTTATTTAAAGACGATCTAGTACAAAACGAATTCGAAGCGTTGAATGGAACTTTACGAGCTGCGAAGAAGAGAATGATGATTAGTTTTGAGGGAGAGATGTTATTGCAAGGAGCGCACGATGACGTGGTGATAACCGTGCTTTAGATTTTAGAGCGCCTGTGTAAAAATAAAATAAAAAGTGTGCTTACTATATAGAAGGACGTCAAGCCGACGAGGCTGACGAAAACAATTCATCCTCGCGGAACCACTTCAAAAGAAGCTGGTTAACTTCCTCTGGAGCGTCGTCTTGAACGCAGTGACCTTGGCCTTTGAGCTCGATGAACGACGTCTTTCTTTGACCGGTTCGCGTTTGCGGCAAGTTTTTAAAATATTGGCCGAGAGGGAAATCCAAAGGCGTGATCCGATCCTCACTGCCCCAGATGATGAATATCGGGCACGTCACAGCATCCATCAACTCTTCAGGTCTTGGTCCAGGATTACCGGTAAGAATATTCACGAAAACAGGTAACGCTCCTTCATTCTCTGCGGCTTGGCAGATGGATTTTACTAACGCATCGTCCACTCGAGCCGGATTTTTATACACGCCCGCCAGAGCGTTTCGGACGCTTTCTTCCGAGCGCACGTTGTCGAAAATCTTCGTCGCGACGGGTTCTATTTTCAAAATCGTATCGATTATCGCTAGGACGACTTTAAATATCGGTCCGACAAGTTTATATTGCCATCCGAAACCGTCAAAATCGCCCGGCATTTGCTTTACTTTGTTGTTCATCCCGCCCGCGCAGTTGATTAAGCAGATACCTTTCACCAACTCGGGCGTTTCGCTAGCTACGTGCACCGCCGCTAACGAACCAATCGAATTGCCCACCAGCGCTACTGGTTCTTTGACAACCTCAGATACAAAGTTTGCGATTTGATCTCTCCAAAACTCCATGGAAAAATCCACTTCGCTTGGTTTTGAGCTTAAACCAAAACCAACCAAATCGATGGAGAACACTCGATGTTTTGGCAACTCGATGTCTCTGTATTGAAACCCAGAGACGCCAAAACCGTGAATTAATAAAACGCACGGTCCTTCTTTCGATCCTGATTCTCTGTATGCCACTTTGTGTCCTTGCCAAGTGTGGTATTTAATCTCGCTTTCTTTCACTTTCGTTGATGAGGATGACGACGCAAAGATATTTCTTCCTCCTCTCATCGCTCGCGTTTTCGTTCGTCTGCTGCTGCGTCCTTGCCAAGTGTGGTATTTAATCTCGCTTTCTTTCACTTTCGTTGATGAGGATGACGACGCAAAGATATTTCTTCCTCCTCTCATCGCTCGCGTTTTCGTTCGTCTGCTGCTGCTGCTGGTGGTGGTGTTGACGAGGTTTCTCGCCGCGCCAGGGAAGAAAAGAGAGACAGAAGAAGAAGAAGAAGAGCAAGAAGAAGAAGTCGTGGGATGGAACTGTCCTCTCAAAGTGCCCGTTGTTGTCGTCATCATGATGAGTGAATGATATGATGAAGAAGAAGATTTTTTTTATGTGGTGATGGTGGTGGTTTTTTCCACAAAACCGAAACCAAAAAAAGAGCTTTGGCGGGGGGTGAGCGTTTTGAAGCTCCGAACGCCCCTCAAACCTAAATTCTGCTCGTGCTCGAAACCTGAATCCTCGAAAAGAAGAGAGGAACCGAAAAAAGAATTCCCCTAAAATCAAACCGACTCAGAATCTCCTACCACTACTACCCCTCCTCCTGTCTCCTTTTGCACAAAAACATGTACCCCGCGCTCTTCCATTCGTGAAAAGAAAGAGCATAAAAAGAAGAAGTTATGATTGTGATGATACGATGACGACGACGATAATGAATCAATCTCGCGACGGAGAGAGCGACGATGGTAGTGATGGTAGCGATGAGAAAAGAAACAGCACCAAAACCGTTAGTTGTAGTAGTGACGGGGGGAAACTCAACACAACCTTCATAAAAAGGTTCTTCGACCCGGCGCACGGAGACTCTGGACCGCGCGAAAAGGTGTCCAAAATTGTTTCTAAGATTCAACGAGTGACGACGACATCAAACGCGGAGGAAGAAACGATACATTATTGGAGAGCGAAAATGTTCTTGAAGATTGCAAAGTTGTACACCGACAAAGCGTACAACGCGCAAAAGAAGCCGAGGAAGTTTTTCCTGCTCTATCGCGGTTTTGATTCGACGAGTTCGAAGGATAGTTTGGTGGAATTTAAGAAAAACTATTTACAGTTGAGCTTATCCTCCATCGAGCGAGCGCTGGATTTACAACAACATTATACGAACAAGCATTACTATTACGAGTGCTTGAAGTTGAAAGCGCATATTTTGTGCACTTTTAGCGCGTGCGACGAATATTCCGAAAGGAGAAGATGCGAGCAAGCGTTGGAGTGCTTACTCTTACTGAATGAGCTCGAAGGAGAGGAAGAATCAGACACGAAGAAGATGATCATGCATATCGCGCACGCCGTCGCAGAGAAGAATGGAAGCTGGGAGAATCTCGTGAGACTGGAAAAACGCTTTGAGGAAAAAGAACGCGAAGAAGAAAAACAGAAGTGCGCAGCGCAAGCCGAAGACGAGTACAAAGATGACTACTCCAACTATTTCAACGAGTTAGAGTACGACGAAGACGATAGAGAAGCTTTAGAGAGCATCATAGATAGCATAATTATCAGGCAGTGATTGATGAATGCTTAGGAATTAGACTTCGTAGGATAGATACAGGTATATAAACAAAGTTGTACTGTTGTTGAAAGCAGATTACTCTCACTACAGGTAGATTTGAGTGAAGATTTCTGAAAAAGAAAGAAAAAAGAGTTCACACCTCACACACACGCGCTTCATAAAAAACGCCCGCACACAAAGAGCCGCGCGAGTACGAAGAGGAGTAGTAAAGTATATATAGTAGTACGTATGAACACGAACAAGCGCAAGGTCGAACACACGCAGAAATCTCTGACGTCGTTTTTCACCTCCTCGAAGAAAGAGAAGAAGGATAAAGACGGGGTAGAGGAGGAAGGAGAAGGAAAGGAAAACATAACAACCGCGATAACAACGAAACCATCGTCATCAGCGCCTCCTCCAGTCGCGACGAATAAAGGAGAGTTGGAGGCGTTGTTCACGGAAAAGACGTGGTTGGATGTTTTCGCGGAGAAGGAATTTCAAAAATCGTACTTCAAGCAACTCAGCGCGTTTCTCTCCAACGAGTTTAAAACCCAGAGAGTGTTCCCTCCGAAAGAACACATCTTTCGATGCTTCAACACGCTTCCCATTGATAAAGTGAAGGTGGTAATTTTAGGTCAGGACCCGTACCATAACTATAATCAAGCTATGGGTCTCTGCTTTAGCGTCAATAAAGGCATTCAAACGCCCAGTTCGTTGTTGAACATGTATAAAGAATTGAAATCAGATTTGAACTGCAGGATTCCCACGCACGGAGACTTATCGAAGTGGCAGTCGCAAGGAATACTGATGCTCAACACGAGTTTAACCGTTCGCGCCCACGCCGCGAATTCGCATAGCAAAAAAGGATGGGAGCAGTTTACCGACAAAGCCATCGAAGAGTTGGCGAAAGCGAGAAAGAATATTGTGTTCTTGCTGTGGGGGAAGAACGCCCAAGATAAGGAAAAACTCATTAAAAGGAGCGGTAGAGAGCACTTGGTGTTGAAGTCGGCGCATCCCTCGGGATTGTCCGCGCACAGAGGGTTTTTCGGGAACAAACACTTTTCTCAAACCAACGCATATTTGAAGAAAAACTCAATTGAACCGATAGACTGGCAAATAGAGTCCGCGACATATCGATAGAAAAACTTTGTTGGTGTTGGTGTTGTTGTTCTATGTAATATGTGTGTATATATACGTCTCATAATGATTAAACAAAAAGATATTTACTTTCGGATGCCGCCCTCCTTGTCGTAATTCTCCAAGAACCACTTCACTGTCGTCTCGATGGCTTCGTTAAACGGCGTAAACTTAAAATCCGGATTCAACTTCATCAACTTTGCATTATTAGCCGTCTTTTTGTATTGCCCGTCCGCTTTCGTCGTATCAAATTTAACCTTTTCGTCTGGAATACCCAATGCCCGGGACACCCCGTACGCGACGTCTTTAATCGTCATTTCGTCCGCTTCTCCGACGGATAAAATAATCGGATCGGCCTCGTCGTAACTACGCAGAGTCCAAATCATCAACTTTGCTAAATCGATGGAAAAAATAAACTGTCTCAACGGTGTACCTGATCCCCAGATCACAAAATCCTCTCCTTTTTGCTTACACAAATACCCTCTATGAATCAAGCCCGGGATGACGTGCGAGTTTTCCAGGTGAAAGTTATCAAACTTCCCGAAAATGTTCGTCGGAATGACCGCGGTGAAGTTGCACCCAAACTGCGCTTTATACATTCTGTTCTGCACATCCACCATTCTCTTGGCGTAGGCGTACCCTTCGTTGGAAAAGTGTGGCGGTCCGTTGTGAATCATCGTCTCGTCGATTGGAAAGGTTGTTTTATCCGGGAAGATACACGTGGACAGACACGAGACTAACTTTTCTACTCCTCTCTTGTGACACTCTTGAAAGATGTTATCATTCATCATGATGTTCTCTCTCCAAAACTCAACTTTGTACTTCATGTTGGCGAATAATCCGCCAACTTTTGCGGCTAAATGAATCACGTGCGTTGGCTTGTATTTATCGAACATGTCCGAAACTTCTTTCGGGTCGCACAAGTTCGCGTCTTTCGAGCTCATATAAAACCATTCCTCGTCTGCTGGCTTTTCTGATTCGATGACCTCTCGGATGGCGCTCCCGACCAAACCGGTACCACCGGTGACGAGCACTCTCTTGCTCATTTTCCTTTTCTTTTCTGCTACGTGAATGATGAAACGAGGAGGCGGGTGGAGTTCGTTCTCGTCGTCGTCGTCGTTAAATCAACTACAACAACAAGTGAAGCGGAACAGACTGAGAGCCGATTATTATTATTATTATTATTATTACTTTTTTTTTGGGCTCGTTGGGTGTTGATATGTCACCACCACAGACGGTCAGATGTCAGACGCAGACTCGAAGAGAGAGAGAGAGAGAGAAGAAAAAGGCGAAACACACGACGACACAACACGCACGCGTCATCATCAAATAATAATAATATAATAATAATATGTTTACATCAAAAACAACGTCTCTCGCGCGACCGTCTGCGACGACGATGAAGCTCTTCCTGATGAGAAGATTCAGCAGCGCGATGCAAAGAGGACGAACGTCGTCGTCGTTCGCGTGCTCCACGTCTTCTTCGTCGTCGTCGTCGTCTTGGATGTCGACGAGGAGAACGACGGGTTGCGCTCCAACAAAACTTCGTTTCTCCTCCTCCTCCGCCGCTACTACTTTTGCGCAAAAAAACAACTTTAACTCTGACCGTCGCCAGACTGAAGCGATGACGATGATGGTGAAGACTGGTAACAGGTGTTACTATTATTCTCGCGCGTCACCTATTATGAGAATGTCCGCCTCTGATAACAACATCACCGCTGATTTAATGGAATCCATGAGAACGAACATTCGAGAACAGTTAGAAGCGGAAACGGTGGAAGTGATGGACTTATCCGGTAACGGGAGACACGTGGCCATAAAAGTGGTCTCAGAAAAATTTGAAGGTAAATCGGCAGTCAATCGACAACGGATGGTGTATAAAGCGATATGGATGGAATTGCAAGACCAAGTCCATGCGGTTAATGAAATGGTTACGAACACTCCAGAGGAAGAGAAGAAGGAGAGCGCTTAGAAAATCAAGACGCAACCGACACGAAGAGTCAAAGAGTCGGAGCACCACTCTACTTCTTAGTTCCCTATTTAATACGTGGTCTATGAATACATTTGTTCAATCGTACTATTATGCTATTGCTACTATTTTTATCCTAAAGCCCAGCCGCTGCTTCTCTCGACAGTTTTATGTCCACCGGCGCTGACAATCATCCTCACGCCTTGTTTCCTCTCTTTCTTCTTCTTACCCCACGTCTTTACTCCGTCTCTCTTCATATCTTTAACGCGTTTCAAAATGTCCTTCGCGCAATTGAACGTCCCTCCTGTGGGCATTTCGCACGTGAAGCAAGTCTTCTCTTTCTTCGCGGTATCATTTCTCAATGCGCACGCTTCGCAGAAGTAGTGCTTGCACTTCGTTACGATTGGGTTTCGCACGTCCAACCACGATTTGGAGCACATTTGACATTCGCCCGGAATTTCCCCATCGAAGGTTTCGTCATCCTCTTCGTCGTCATCTGGGTTCAAATCCACTTCTTCACCGTCGCTATTCAATGCTTTTTCCATCTTTTCTAACGCCGCTTGCTTTTCTTTCTGCTCTTGGAGTTTCCGTTCCCAGTCTTTGTCTAACTGCCAGCCTTGCTTGTAATCGCCTCGGTCGTGGACAAATTTACAAGCATCACCGTAGCCGCAATATCCCGTTTCTTTGTAATCTTTACAAATATCTGGTTTGTAGTCCATGACGTAAGTCATTCGAACGTTTGCAGAGGCTCGAGCAGGGCCATGTGCGCCGCCACCTTTTTCATTCGCTATAGTTTGTTCCTTACGAAAACCGGCGCGATAATCCGTGTATGCGTTTGTTCCTCGATACACTTTGTCGTCCTCGACAACGGCCCCACATACCACGTCATTTTCACTATTTTTCTTTAATCGCTCCGCAGCTAACTTTAACTTTTGCTCTCTCAAAGCTCTACCATCCCGGTCCTTCGCGGTGTCTATCTCAATTTCGCGAGTAGCTCCACCATCGTCGCGTACTTGCACGGACCGATCCCCATCATACGCAAATACACGCTTTTCGGCCATTGCAGAAGAGGACGCTTTGGAAGATCCACCGAGAAGAGACTGGTATTGTTTGCCAATGTTGTTGTTTCTTCCTTCTTCCTCTCGTTCTCTGTTGTTGTTGTCGTTGTTGTTGTGGTTGTTCGTGGATGAATTCACCTTCTTTGCCGATTCGTCGTTTTCATCGTCGCCTCTCATTCCTTTCCGTTTTCGCACGTTTGCTCTGCTCTTCTTCTTAAAAGTGACAGCAACTACTTCCTCTTCCTCATCCTCATCCTCTTCCGTGAGTTTACCCAGTTCTCCCATCTTTCTTCTCCTTCTTTCAAACTGCGGGAGAAGGGCTATAATAGTGGCGAGAGTTCAATTCCCCTAATTCTTCTTTGGTTCAAGGAGAAATAAAAAAATAATATACAATAAATCTAATTTTTATGAGTATTCAAATGTATTGTGTGCTTTAACTTCTGCGGTGCATTTAATATTTAATTATAAGACTATATCATGTTCATTATTTTCATAAAACTCCGGAAATAATGGGAACATATTAAATATAAAAAAATTATATTGGCAAGATTTTTCTTTTTCGAGTATATTAATCCCCAACTATTTTAGTGTTAATTGAGTAAAAAGTAATTATCCCAATTTAAAATAAGACCTGTAATCTAAATAATTATTGTATGCTCGGGAAATTGTTTCTGAGCCTATAGTTGAAAAAATTAAAATATAATTAAATGTTTCAAATAAAGAAATAGGTCGTTTTAGCCAGTAAAATTGAGTGTAAATGTATTAAATAATCTTTTGAGTGTTTTGAATTGATTAAATATCTTAGAATCACTCGTTAATATAATTGAAAGTTTTTTTTGATTGAGCGGAAAAAATAGTGGTAAAAAATGAAAGAGAAAAATGAAAGGGAGAGTTCCTTTTTTACGGTTATGTTGTTGCGTTTTCTTCTTCCTGAGAAAAACTCTTCGCGTTGAACTTATTCTTCTGATTCCGTCTCGCTTTTCCAGAAGGAGCGAGCGTACCCCGAGTCATTCATTCATTCATCGGGAGGTAAACTACAACGCACTGGACCTAACTCGAGTATAATCGAGCATGGACACCAAGTTACAATCGATAGTCTCGCTACAAAGCGACTCCGAGAAGGTTGTTCGATATAACGACTTGTTGAGAGAAGTTTCGATCGACGCCTCGGACGTGAGTCTTGTCGAACAGTTTGTCGCGCACCTTCTCTCTGTCCCTTCTTTACAGGTGAACAAACAAGTGTTTCAACACTTCGCGTCTACGTTGGAGAGTTCCATGTGCAAATTAGACGATTCATACAAGTTTACGCTGTTTGTCAAGTTTGCCAACTACTTGTTGGAACAATCTTCGTCTTCGTCAACTGTCGGTGGTGGCGTGGACGAAGCGTCGGTGGCGAATTCGGAATTGTACTTGAATCGAGCCAAGTTTCTTTTGAGCAAATGTAAGGACGAAGAGAGTATGAGAGAGTTTAAACTGTGCGACGCGATAATATCGGATCTGAAAGGACGTTTTGTCGAAGCTGGCCTAGGATATTTAGCACTGAAAGATTTCCGAAACGCCGCTATATGCGCGATGTTGAGCAAAGAAAGTTTCCAAAAGACTCGACTGGTTGCGAAACTTTTAGCATCGCCCTCTGCCGCGGCGGCAATGAGAGAGAAAGGAGAGGAAGACACGACGATGGTAACAGACGACGACAACGATGAAGAGGGGTTGTTTAACGTTTTGAAATCCATTCAGCTCGGACGGATTGTAGATGCTGATACCATCAAGAGCAAATTGACGAAACCGCACCACCTCAAAGCCTTCGTCGCCATCAACTTGGAGCACAACTTACTCTGCGTGAGTAAGTTGTACAAATCGATAACGTTAGTCGAATTATCCAACATCTTAAAAGTTAGCGAACGTGAGGCGGAGAGAAAAGGTATCGAGATGATCAGTCAAGGGAAATTCAAAGGCGTTTTTGATCAAGAAGTTGGATTGTTGGAATTTTTGAAGAACGAAGAGGAGGAGGAGGTGCACGTTCTGCAAACGCTGACTGAAAAAATCACGGAGGCTTGCAACTTGATTGCAAAAAGTAAAAACAACGACGGCGTGCAAGCGTGAGAAACTGAAATCATACAAGCAACGAGCGGCAGCAGCAGCATAGGTTATTCTTAGCAACATAGCCAATGATAGAAATAGAGAGACAAAATCCCATTTACAATAAATATCACATAAAATACAACTTTGTTCTATACTTCTAAGAAAATCAAAGTGAAACTACTTTTGTACATACATTTACCCTTCTCTCTTTCTATCTCCTAAACGAAATATCGCTCCTCCTCCTCCTCTTTCCGCGGCCTTTTTTGCGATTTACGGCCGTTGCGGTAACCGACCCACCACAAGTCGTGCAGCTCCTTTTCGTTTTCGCACGAATAGCCTTGTTCGAAAGCATTAAGAATATATCCTCGTTCCCCAAAGTTAGGTTCGTTCTCTAACCCAAACTCGTCGTCCGCAGTTGCACCGGCTAACTCTCGCGTGCACCTTTCCTCTTCTACTATGGCAGTTCCATTATCCGTCATGGACGTTATTCCGCTGATTCCACACACGTACGTGTCATCAATTAAGATGCGAGCGTTACACCGAGGGCCGCACCGGTGCTCTCTGCCAGTCTTCTCGCACAAGAATATTCCGCCTATTCGATGATAGGAACACCCCCAGCTTTTTCCACACTTGTGATTCATGCGTTCTTCTTCTTCTTCTTTTGATGGTATCGCGAAACCTTTTCGTTCCTTCCAAAACCGAATGGCACCTTCGACGTTCTTTGCCGAAGATACCGACGCTGCGATTAAAACGTCGTTTGCGGGGTCTGGGACCTCGCTTCGTTTTGACGCTTGGACGTCTGCGTATATCTGCTTCTGAGATTCCGGTACATTCTGTAACGCGACGTGTAAATCCTTCTCATCTCTCTCAAAGTATCTCTCCCGAAAGGTTTTGGTGCCTCGTTTCCGTTTTCGATTTGATTGTTGATGATGATATTGCTGTTGTTGTTGCCGCTTGTTTTCTTCTTCTTCTTCCTCTTCTTCTTCCTCGTCGCTTCCAGTTGTTGTCTTTTCGCTTCGCCAGCGGTCGAAATACAATCGATTCCAGATTGAATCTCTCCTCGCGACTTCCCTGAATATCTTGCACGTTTTGCCAGAATTCACCACGTCCTCCGCGCTGAGATATTTGAACACGTGCTCGATGATTTCCGTTGGGATAAACTTTCCTAAAAACGAATGCAACACCAACAACTTTCTTCTCTTCTTCCTCTTTTCTTCTTCTTCTTCTTCTTCTTCTTCTTCTCGCGACTCGGAGAACTTCATCATCATACCGAGCGTCAGTTCGTTGGCGAAGAGTTCGTCTTCCTCGTCGTCGCTATCGTCGCTGTTGTCTTTGTTGTCACCGCGTTCGTCTCGACTCATGACGATGGGTATTTGAACACACACACAGACACACCGACGACACGCGCGCGCAGAGAAGAAAAATTTTTGAAGAAGGATGTAAGAAAAAGGGCGTCAAAAAGAACTTGCGGGGAAAAAGTATGATGATTTAAGCGCGCGGCAGAGAGATGGAATATTTATGGACAAAAATACACACACACACACACACGCACGCACAGAGACTCGATTTGAACGACTCGAGAGCGAAGAATATCGAAGAGACCGCGAGTGAGTCTCTGACGGAACTTTTACTTTCGGCGCCGGTTGGATAAAAGAATAGTCGCGGATATGCAACTTGTTTCTAACGAACTCTCTTCTGGTGCCGTCGTCGTCTGGGGTGCTGCAACGGCGTCGAGAAGGACGAAAAACGCTTCCGCTCGTTGCGTCCCCCTCGAAAGTTGGAAATCAGGAGGAAGAAAACGACGACTGGCAATAAGTAATGCATCGCCGTTTCTCGCATCGTCGTTCGCAGCGACAGTAATTTCGGCAGAGGATGATGAAGAAGGGAAACGACGAAAAGAGCTCGCGAGAGACTTGGTTCGATACTTGTTGAATGCTTCTTCGTCGTCGCGTGACAACAATAATAGCATCGTAGAGGGATGCGGACATATACATATTCCCTGTGATCCGCCACCTTTGTCGTTCTTTACGGGTTCTTTGGAACTGACGTATCGAGAACGCGCGGTGCCGGATGTCGAAAACGCCTTCATGCACAAATGTCAATTGGTTTCTTCTCCTTCATCGTCTCCATCTAATATGGCACGAAGATTTAGGTGCAGAAAAGCGAACAGATACGTTGCACATTTGTTTTCTCAGATTGCAAAGCACAGTGATGAGGCAGATATTCAGCTTTCTCGTTTCGATCTGTTTCACGGACATCTCTTCAAGGATGAAGACGTCGTTGGTATTTTATTTCACGCGAAAGAATATTGTCGCTTTGACGAAAATACATTCAACGTGGATTTGGGTTTTTGCCAAATAGAGAGCTTGGTTGAATACGACCCAAGAAAGATGCAAAAAAGAAATGTTTTATGGGTAGCATGCCTTCAGAGAGGAGTAGCAGCAGAAGGAGGAGGAAGAGACAATGCGTTACGATACGCCATGGTAATCCTCGATACTTCTCACTACTCCGACCTGCTCTTCCCGGGTCAGACAGATTTTCACACGATATACGAAGGAGATTTTGGTGAAGTCATGGGCGACGTGTTCTATTTCGATGCGTTGAAAAATCGGAAACCGCAAGAGCGAGTTATTGTTACATCATCAACAAAATGCTAAAAATAGAAAGAATTGGGGATTTGACCGAAACGCAACACAAATTTGGGTGCTCGATACCTGATTTGCACACGTTCTGATCATGGCTTGTTCGCTCCTCGACATCACGAGAAGCAGTATTAAAAAAGCAGGTCAGGATGCTTGCGAGCCGTCGGATGTGCTAGTTCGTGCGCTCTTGCTCGCAAAGATTGCTGAAAATGAAGGGGAAGGAGATAGTATTGATGAGGCAAAGACAACCTTCGAGAAGAAAATACTATCTGAAAGTAGAACAAACGGTGCAAAAGAGACGGGAAGGGCGTACATATATACTGAATCTCGGATACTGTGTGCTCTAGTCGATTCTTCAGCAGCTCATATACGGCAAGTCATGGGAAATCTTTGCAGTGTTGTTGTCGGTCAACACAACCTCTTTTCTTTTGCAAAAGTTTTAAGTGTGTACAAAATACCACCTTCTCAAAGTAAAGACTCCTTCCGTGATTATCAAACAAAATTAGTCACGAAATCGGCTCAAGAACAAGAACAAAAGCGTCAAGAACAGGAGAAACAGCGACATGCTACCTTTAAAGAACATGCGCAAGACTCATCGCAAAACATCGAAGAAGATGGAGCATCTGAAACATCGTCCTCTTTCGAAGACGAAGAAGAAAAAGAGGAAGACCAAAGAGGAATCGCAAGAGCTACGTGTATCGAAACGTGCGTTGGTTTGAATTCAGATATGCTCGCAAAAAAATCCAGAGTAGGTCCAATGAATCACGATTTGGATAGTTTACTCCGATCTGAATTCACACCAACGGTCGAGGAGTATCTAAAACTCTTTGCGAGCAAGAATTTAATTATGAATAGAGACGACGATTTCATCTTTCCTGTTGTATCATAACGAATTCGAATGTATGTAAACTATGTAATTTCTTATGCAGTTGCGTCTCTATATTCTTTATTGTTATTACACGGAGCGGTTTGATGTGCTCTTACGGATGTCTCTCTTTCTCTCCTAAATAATTTGTATGTTAACTTCTTTCTTGTGCCTTTCTCGCGTTTTCGTTAACTCTTCTAATTGTACTACTTCAGTTTAATCTCTTTCAAACGCTCTTGCAAATAATCGTCCGAACTGATCGGTTCAGGATACCTGTTCGGTCTATCCTCCGACACGCACGACTCTAACGTATCAATCACGTAATCCGGGTTTGGATGCAAAAAGTACGGCATCGAAAATCTAGGAATGTGCGCTCGTTCCTTTGGCGGGTTCACCACTCTGTGCGTCGTACTTGGCAAGACGTGATTGGTCAACCTTTGCAACATATCACCGATGTTGCACGTCACGCACCCTGGCGCTGGATTCACGTCCAACCATTTCCCATCCTTCCTTAAGATTTGTAATCCACCTTCGTCGGCTCCCAACAATAATGTTATCAAGTTAATGTCCTCGTGCGCGCCGGCTCGGACGTGCCCGGCGGACTCTTCCGCAATCGGGGGATAGTGGATGATTCGCAGAATAGAGTTTCCCTCGTTTACCTTATCGTCGAAGAAATGCCTGTCTTGTTTCAAGTACACCGCTAAAGCTTGCAGAACTCTGCAACCCAATTCATCTAAAGCGTAAAAAATATGTTTTGCAGAGTCGGTAAATCCTTCGACTTCGTTCACCTCTACGTTTGGGGGCATAAACTTCTCAAATTTATGTCCTTGTGGCAAATCGCGTCCCAGATGCCAAAACTCTTTCAAATCCGACTTTGTCGCTCCTTTTGCAGTCTCCCTGCCGAACGCGGTAAATCCTCTCGCCCCGCCTTTCCCCGGCAAGTGATACTTCTCTTTCTCCTCTTGACTCAAATCTTCGAAAAACTTTTTCGATAACCGAAAAGCTTTTTCGATTTCTGTTTGCGCCACCCCGTGGTTTTCTAAGATGACAAAACCGTATTTCTCGTACGCTTCTCCGAGTTTACTCACAAACTGATCGAAATCTGTCTCGTATAGCGTCAAAGAGACGGTCGGGACGAAATCATCGTCCGCATCTTCGCCTCCTTCAACCATCTTTTTTTGAATAAAGAAAAAGTTTGTTCTATCCTCCTCGCTCCTTCTCGAGTGAGTGTGGCGCGTTCTTGGGAAAAATTTTGAAAATGAATGGTCCCACCCTCCAAGCGTCCAACAAGCAAAAACGTAAACGAGGGAGGGGGTCATGATGGATGGGGTGGAGACACTCGGCTGAAATTTAGGTTTGAGTGCGCTCTTTTCTACCATCAAAAAAACTCTTATCCAACTTTCACACACGCCAAAAAAAAGGAGACACAGCGCGCGCGCGTTCAGAAGAGCACGAGAGAGCCTCTTAAGCTCACACACGCGCCTAGCACGTATTTGCAGAAAAACATAACCACGATGATGGTTTCAGTCGCACCGACTGCGAGAACAGTGTCGTCGGTCTCGTCGACTACGTCGTCGTCTTCTCGAAGACGATACCGAAACTTCGTGACGGCTTCGTCATCGGCTCCTTCGTCTTCGTCTTCTTCGTCTTCGTCGCGTCCGAGCACTCGGGGCAACGCGCAAGAACGATGCAATGGCAATACCAACGCGACTTTGGCTCGCAGAAACGCGAGAAGAGGCGCACTTCTCGCGACAAACGCGGCGGCTGGGCCGGCTCCGGATTTCTTAATCGCTAAACTAGATGCCAATGAAAAGATGCACAAGGAGTTGATGGATAAGTTAGCCGACCCGGCCGTCCAAGGGGATTCGAAGGAGTTTCAAAAGGTTTCCAAAGCCATGGGGGCGTTGCAAGATGTCGTGGAAACGTATAAGAAATACAAGGAGTGTTTAGAAGGCAGCGAAGAGGCGAAGGCGATGGCGAAAGAAGCCGCCGGAGACGACGAGATGGTAGCCATGGCAAAAGAAGAGGCGGATAGTTTGATGGAAGAAGCAGAGAAATTAGTCGATCAGTTGACGTTAGCTTTGTTACCGACGGACCCGTTGGACTCAAAGAATATCATGTTAGAAATGCGTGCGGGGACCGGTGGTGACGAGGCTGCTATTTTCGTTGGCGATTTGCACAGGATGTATACTAGATTCGCGCAAACGGAAGGATGGAAAATGGAGACGGTGTCCTCCTCGTCTGGTGACTTTGGCGGATATAAAGAAATCGTAGTTGAAATCAAAGGCGAAAACGTGTATTCGCAGTTGAAATGGGAGGCTGGAGTCCATCGAGTGCAAAGAGTCCCGTCGACAGATGCGCAAGGTAGGATCCAAACATCGACGGCAACCGTCGCCGTGATGCCCGAGGCGGACGAAGTTGAAGTTGAAATTAAAGACGAAGATTTGGAAATTCAAACCGCGCGATCTGGCGGGGCGGGTGGCCAAAATGTGAATAAAGTCGAAACGGCGATTGATATGTTCCACAAACCGTCCGGGATTAGAGTTTTTTGCTCTGAACAACGAACGCAGTTGAAGAACCGTATTCGAGCGATGCAAATTTTAAGAAACAAGTTATTTGAGATACAGTTAGAGGAAAGAAACAAAGAAATAGCGGGAGCGAGGAAAGCGCAAGTTGGCTCTGGCGCTCGATCCGAGAAGATTCGCACGTACAACTGGAAAGATTCGAGAGTTTCCGACCACAGATTGCAAAAGAACTTCCCGCTTGAAAACTTTATGAACGGTGAAATCAAGGACTCCATCGCGTCTTGTCAATCCCTGGAGCAACAAGAGCGGTTGGCGGAGTTGAACGCTGAGTTGATGGCAGAAAAGTAATGACATCGATGAATAATTTTATTCATTGTAACGCGTGTATCCGAGATCTCTTCGGCTTCTAAATCCCTTTCTTTTCCCGGGAGATATTTTTAGAACTTTTTCACCCCTTTTTTGTTCCTAAAGCTAACCTCAAGAACCAGAGATTTTTGAGAAACTCTCTCGCTCCTCGCGACAAAAAGTTTGACCGGGCTCTCTCGTTCACCTTTCCAAACCAAACACATAAAACACATGGACGATGACGTAGCAGCGAACGCGAATCAATCGCTCCGAGTGATTTTGAAGCGTAATTACGGTTTAGATAGCATCAGACGCGACAATGTAGCATTCGTGGACCACGAAACCGTCGCGTTCTCCGTTGGAAATTTGGTCCAGTTTTTGCGCGTAAAAAATACGACCGCGAAAGAAGAAGGAGAAGAGAATTTCTTCATGCGCTCGCATCGATTACGGGATATTGGAGCAATTGCCGTGCATCCAGAGCGTACATTTCTTGCGCTTTGCGAAGGTGAGATGGGTTTTGTGACCGAAAAGAAGGAGGAAGAAGAAGGCGAAGGCAAAGGCGAAGGCGAGTGTGCTCGCGTCGACGTGTACGCGTATCCGTCTCTCGAGTTGAAAAAGAGTTTACGAGGAGGAGCAAAATCAAAATATGCACTCGCTAAATTCTCACCAGATGGGACCATGTTAGCAACCGTATCAAGTACGCCGGACTATTTGTTGACTATATGGGACTGGGAGAACGAATCGTCTATTTTACGTTGCAAAGCGTTCTCCCAAGAAGTTTTTGGTTTATCGTTCTCACCGAACGTATACGGGCAGTTGACGACGTGGGGTACAGGTCACGTACGATTTTGGAAGATGGCTGATACTTTTACCGGATTGAAGCTGCACGGATCGCTTGGAAAATTTGGAGCGGAACCATTGTCGGATATTTGCGCAACGTGTGAATCAGACGATGGGAAGATAACTTTGAGCGGGACAACATCGGGTGCAATATTGGCGTGGAGTGGCGGATTAATCGAAACAAAGTTTTGTATCGATGAGGAGATTACGTGTCACGATGGCGCGATAAACTCCATGCACTTGCGTAGAATCATAGTGCAACATAATCAACAAGAGCAACAACAGCAAAAAAAGCGCCTGCAGCTTGTTACTACGGGAGAAGATGGATACGTGCGAGCCTGGGATGTGGATGAAATTTTGAGTATTGTGCAGACACCAGAGATACCGTTCCTACAGAAGATCAAGCCGATATTCGGGTATCATCTTGGCGACAACGTGAACTGTAAGAATGCAATCGTCAGCGATGATAATAGTAATAGTAAGCTCGTTGTTCAGAACGCGTGTGGTAGTTTACTCGAATTAGACCTTTCTGATGGAACATCCCAAGAAATATTTGAGGCGCACTCTGGAGCGATTGCAGGATGCGACGTTTCCTTCGTCAGCCCACATTTTTTCACAACAGGTGACGATAGAACTGTTCGATGCTACGACTATTCGCAGTGCAAACTTCTTTTCACGTCTAGATTTCAAGCTAGAGGAACTATTTTAAAGGTCTTCCCGAAAGCAGTAGATACATCCTCGCGGTTAGTTTTAGTTGGTTTCAGCGACGGTGTAGTCCGCGTGCTTTTACGAAGCGAAGCGTTCTTTATAGTTTTAGAGAGCCTCAAACCGCACACAGACGCCATAGTTTCAATCGATTGGAACGTAGAGGGGTCTAAATTTGCGACTGCTTCAAAAGATAAGACAATATTCTTGTTTGATGTGGAAGCGAAAGGAAAACTCGCACCGATTGGTTTTGTTCGACTCGATAAAGTCCCAAAGCATATCGAATACAATAAGTCGAAGAGTACCGATGACAAGAATGCCATAGACGTTTATTTTCAAAAGAAGGGCGATGGAGTAGTTCGTCTTCTTTCGACAAAGTTGCCGAAGAATATTACGGATACTTTTGAGCTTGAAGCCTGTATCATATCAAATGTCGAAAATACTTCTATCGAAGAGGTGAGTTGTTCGCAAACCTCTCATTCTGGAAGATTTCTAGTCCAAGGCTATATGAATGGTTCGATATTATTAAGTGTTTTGAATCAAAATAGAAGTGAAGAGAAGAGAAACGAAGAGGAAGCTGCTACCGTTGCTAATAAAGAAGTTTGGATCGAAAAGAAGGCTCACGTATCGAAGATTACAGGTGTAGCTATTACGTACGAAGATCAATATCTCGTAAGCGTGAGCGAAGACGGATCGTTGCTCTTGTTTGAGTTGAAATCTAAGTTTGGTTCTTTCGAAGTACCGGAAGTGTTAGATGAAAATTATGTAGATTACTGGAAACCAATTCCTGAAGATATTGAGATTGATGAGTTTCCTTCTTTGGAGCAAGCGAAAAGGTTATCGAGAGAGTCGCAGATTTCCAGCGATGCAGAAAAGACGAGAAAGCGAACATTAGAGAAATTGAATTTGCTTCGCAAAGATTTCAAGTCCTTGGTTCGAGCGAATAATAAGTTGGGAAGCGTTGACAGACTTCCTGAATCTGCTTTTGAAGTGGATTCGGATCTTCTTGGAATCACAGAAAAGAAAACAGGTGTCGATATTGAACGTGCAGAACGAGAAATGGCTTGGAGACTTGAACGTGCAGAGATTATTTTAGAAAGGCTTGAAAAGCGCTATCGCGACGACATTGAAGCTAATTGTGAAGAGTTGCATGCACGCCTTGATTCCAATATCGATGTTGAAGCGAGAAGTCAATGCACGTTTTCGTGCGAGTCGTTCAGTTTGAAGAAAGAAGACTGTGGCGAGGAGATAGAGGACGAAGATCAAGATTTCCACGAAAGGGGCAAACTACCACCCGGAGATGCTTCTATAATTTCCGACGAAACTTCAACAATCACATCAAACGTTGAGGCTCCGCGAGTGAGCGAGATTTATGAAGAAAACAACAGAGAAAAGAGCGATCTCACGTCTCAAGAGGTACGAAGAATAGAGCGTAAAAAACGATCGGAAGAGATGGCTGCGTTCGAGCTCACGAGGCCAATCGATGCGTCCGAAACAAACATCGAAGAGGATTTAGAAATTATCGAAGCTCGCAACTGCATCAGTGATTTTCCGTTAAAGTCGGATCCTCTGGCAACGATAGTGAAGGAGAAGCGAGCAAATGTGGAATTGAAAGACGATGCGTTGACTCGAGTCAATGCGAAAATTCGAGAAATAAAAATCGCGTTCAATGCGGAGTTCCAAGCGTTGAAGGACGAAAGTGCAACGCTGGGAAACGATAACTATAACTATAAACTGCGAAAGTTGTGCCTTTCGAAAGCGACAGCGGCGCAAAAGTGCAAATCTCTAGAATTGCAAAGATTCATTCTTGAGCGTGAACTCGAAATAATCCAGAAGAAACACGACGCTGGTGATATAGCATCAGACAAGAAACTTTACGCTGCTGAAGAGAACGTGCGCGCAAAGAAAGCAATGATAAAGAAGTATTCAAATCGATACAAAGAACGCGAGACTATTTCGATTCACGCTGATAACGCCTTACAAAATTTGATGAAAGTGTACGAAAATAGTTTACCGCCAGGCGCTCCGAGAGCCAAACTTTTCAAAGTGTTTATGCGCGATATTGAAAGTGAAATCGAAGAAAAATGCCCAACCGGATGCGAAGAAGAAGTATATGAGAGAGTGTTGCAGTTACGGAGCAAGCGTCGCGAGCTCGAAGGGGCAAAAGTCGAAGCTATGAAAGAGTCTGAGAAAGCGAAGACGTTTCTAGAAGAAAAAGTAAAGGAGACGGAAGTTGCCGTGGCGGCTTTAAAAGACACGACTGTGGAGAAAGAAGCGTTCGAGAAGAAGAAACAAGCAGATCTGAACGAAATAGAAATTTACGTTACCCTGAAAGCGCACGAAATTCTTCATTTTGATGCAGATTCGACGGATACGGTTTCGACTGTGAAACTGGGATCTGCTGAAAACGGTTTGGTTTTCGCAAACTCGGCGATCGAAAAGTTGAAGCTTGAGATTGAACATTTGAATGGTGAAATATCGTCTCTTAAGAAGTCGCAGCAAGAACTTAAGAAACAATTCGCTGCTTTAGAGATTGAACGAAAAGAAGAGGAGGTGAAAGAACGCGATCTGGAGGCGAAGGAAATAGACGTCCAGATGCGAAAATTTGGTCAAATTGTTGATTTGGACGCTTTGGATGCCATGGCGAGAGAAGAAAGAGGAGGTGAAGAATTGAAGATTAAGTTGAGAGCCCAAGAAACGTATCACGCGAAAGAAGCTGCAGAGTGGAGGAAGGCCATTCAGCAAAGTAACGACGAGTACACCGCGCTCATTGAACAGCACACTTCGCTTTTGCAAAAAATAGCTGCCTCGAAAAGAGCGTTACTGACACAAAAAAGAGGAGGGGTTGTGACTTCTAACTCTAACTAACTTCTAGTTTTCTAACAATCTAATCTGCTACAGTCTAACGCGCGCGATATGAATCTATTTATAGAAGCGAAACAGAAGGAGGCCCTGTTAGTGAATCGTCTTGTCCTGCTCGTTCAGAAACAGTCAAGTCCTCAAAGCCGGCGAAAGCGTCGTTCTCGTTATGAGGCTGTTGTTGTTGTTGTTGTTGTTGCTCAAACATCTTCATTCTCTCCGCTATGCTTACTCCTACTTTTGGCAGTTGTTCTTCGTGTACTTCTCCACGTGCTTCTGCTGCGGTCGTTTCCATCGTCTTTGATATCGTATCATCATCTTCTTTCTCTTCACTTCTCCCGATACTCTCTGCTGTTACTTTTACTTTTGCTGTTGCTGGCGTTGTTTGCACCGTCGTCTCTCGCGTCGTCGGTTTTGAAACTCCTTCTCCGAACGCAGTCGCCACCGCGACTCTAAAGTCGGCATCCGTCAGAGACAGAAACTCCAACACGGGTGACTTCTGCTGTTGTTGAACAGTCGTCGACGTTGTCGTCGGCGTCACCTTAATTGGAGGAGGTCGAACCTCTTCTTTCGCATTCTCGAACTCTCCAAAGTCGTCGTCGTCGTCGCCGTCATCGTTCACGCCGCCAAAATCGACCGATGACATTACGATTGCTTTCGCGCTCTTCACTTCTCGTCTTTCTTTCTCTCTCGCGAGCGCTTCGGGCGGTTCGGTGCGCGCTACAAATATGGGGAAGAGAAGAAAAAAGAAGAACAGCAGCAGACAAAAAAAAATTTTTCTGCTCATCTTTTCTGCCAAAAGAGAGAGAGGTTTCTACCATTTCCACATACTTTTTCGTCTTCATTCCGCCGACGCGCGCGTGCTAACAAAAGAACGTCGACAGAGGAGGCAGAGAGGAAAGAGGAGGAAAGAAGAAGAAGAAGAGGAATAATTAGTAGAGAGAGAGATAGAGAGAGAGAGAGAAGGGGACAGAGAGAGAGAGAAGATGACGGACACGTGGCAACTCTCCGCCGTTGCGAGTTTAGTGGAGGACATAGACAAGAAAATTCTCGTCGTGTTGCGAGACAATTCGAACATCGTCGGGACGTTGCGATCGTTCGACCAGTTTGCGAACATCGTGTTAGAAAACGCGGTGGAACGAATGATCGTTGGGACGCACTACTCAGACGTACCTCTCGGATTGTACATCGTGAGAGGAGAAAATGTCGTTTTGATGGGAGATATAGACGAGGCCATCGAGTTGAAAGGATTGACTTGGGTAGAAAACGACGAGATTAGGCGGATGAAGGATGCGGAGATGGAAGCGGACAAGATGCACGGGTTGATTGCGAGAAATTTGGACATGTTGTTAGACGACTAAAAATCCAAAGTGTCTCAGGGAATTTCCAAATATCCAAATGGACACACAAAAACTTTGAGACTTAGTACAAGAACGGTAAGTAAATTTGTGTTTCGCGCTCGTGATACGGGAGATGTGTTTGACAAGAAGAAGCTATGATGGACAACATACCATGCTAATACTGATACTCGTCTTTTACGGGCGTGTAAATGTAAATTGATCGATAGGACTGAGCTTTTTTGCCGTTACATGACCGTATGCACGTGCGAATACGCATCTTCTTGTTGCTAGTAGCAGCTGCAATGACGAACTTTGCACGTGGAAGTGCTCGTGGCGACCTTCTGTGAGCCAACGATAATAACCAATGGATCCTTCAGAGCAGTCTTTTGCGCGTGTTTTGCTCGTTTACTTTTGCGTTTTCTTTTGCGCGCATTGTTACATAACTTACTCACGCTTGTCCTTGCATCGATGCGTAACTTTTACAGAGCAGAAACGAACTAAAGCGAAAGACAGAATTCACACGCATAAGGAGCGCTTTTTAAAGTTCCGTGAATTCCCATATAATAATAAAATATAAAGAATAGATTCATGAGCGTTTTTTGTTGTATATCCAAAAAGAGTTAAAAAATTACAAAGCTTATTCGTACAAAGTTTTACAGTTTAGTTTTCTCCGGGTAGCTCGCCATTTCGGCAACTCCACACATACCCGAAGGACTCTCAACATCTCTCGCGATCCGAATGTAGCCTCCTTCTCCCCACTGCTCGCTCCATGAGTTTTTAATCTTCCAAAATTTCTTGGTTGCGCCCGGAATAATGACGTTCGAGCTGTTATGATCGATGCCATAACCAACGACTAAAACACCGTGGTCGAGTTGCGTGCCGCAATCTTCGGCGTGATACACACCTCCTGCATATAATTGGAACGATCGTTGGTCGGCTTCAATCGCGACTGAGACGGGTTGTTGTGATACGGCTTTCTTCAAAGCGCTTTCATCGTTTGAAGGAACGTCATTAAATCCATCGATCGAGGCAATGTGCAACAAAGTCTTTCTCGTTTTGCACTCATCGAAGGAAGCTTTGTATCGATACTGTTTTTCGCTATCAACACCTCCATTTTCAACGATCCACTCGAAAGCGTTGTCCATTAAACCACCATTGCAGCCTTGATTGCCTCCTTCTCTTGCGCACGACACCAATTCTTGTTCAGACAAAGAGACGAGCTTCCCAGTTCTGATCGCGTTTATACCTTCCACTGCCCCAATGGCGGAGAATGCCCAACACGAACCGCACGAGCCTTGATTTTTCGGCGTCGTGACAACACCTTCATCGACCCAATCGATAGACTCCGGCGCTTCCACGCCTTCGTATTCCCACAAGGATACGTCCGTTGGGGCCTCCGCGTCTCTCTTCCTCCGTAAAGATTTTTTGAACCCGAGCATCTTACGATACTCCTCTCTCGTATGCGCAGCAAACTTATTCATCTCGACGTAATGCGAGACTTTCCCGGCGACATATTTCGCGTTGTGCTCTAACACGAACAAATAATTCTCTCCGAAAATTTTTAATCGTTTTAATCGTTCCTTCGCGCTTGCGATTTCTTTGTCGTGTTTCACCAGCCACGCGTCAAAGGCGTCCTCGATTTCTCGTTCGAGAAGGTTCTTATCGTTTCGCAGAACTGATAAGTCAACTTTATTATTGATCGGATTGGTGCGTGCTTCAGGCTCAAATCGTATAGCCATCGTCGCGGTCGAGAGAAACGAGAGTGAAAGAATCGCCGTCGTCATAAAGATGACGCAGACGAACTGAACCGTCGTCGTCGTCTTCATCTTATCAGCAGTTCAAAAACCGTTGGTCTTATTCTTCTACGAGTACGTACTCTGAAAGGGCAAAAAACGTGGTTGCCTTCGCTGATTTCCCTTCTTCTTGTTTTCAACGACGCGCGCCAGAGAGAGAAAGAGAGGGAGAGAGAGAGAAAGAGAATCCGTTAGAGCTCTTCTACTTCTTCTTCTTCTTCTTCCTGGTAAGTGTGCACCTTTATGCGCGCCCGCGTGTGTATGTTCAAAAAAAGCGAGAGGCAAAAGAACTGAAGTGACGATTTCATTTCGACTTCGTTTTTTTCGTTTTTTGAAGCGACGACGCGTGCGTTTGTTTTCGGCCACCACGCAGCAAGCAAAAAAGCAGGCTCAAGAAGAAAGAGCTCAGACCCCAACGCTCGGAACGAAAAAAAAATCCTCACAAAACAGAAGTTCGTAGCAGAACCTGATATAGAGAACAAAGGTACGCAGAACGGTTTATTTTTCGTTAACGCGCAGAGAGAAACGTCGTTCCAACGCGACGATAGCGTCGATTGGTTCGCTTTTAATTCGCGCGGGTGGATAAGCGAAGGGCGATTTTCGTCGTTTTCTCAGTGCGCGTAAAATTTTTTGTTTTTGACCCTTACGGCCGTGTGTGCGAGAGTCGGAAATGCGCAGGTATTAGGCAAATGCGAACGCATAAGTTAAGGTTTAGAGCAATGAACGGAACGTGTAAATGCGTTTACGTTTGATTGCGCGCTCTTTTCTGTCGACTGTCGCGTTTGTGTGTCGCCAAACAGCGCGCGCGCCGAACTGCATTTTTGGACCCAAATACTTTTGACGGGGCCAAAAGGGAGAGAGATGTTGCGGTCTCTCTCTTTTGAATCCTTCCGCTCGTTTGTTTGATTAATAATCAGGTTATACTCACGTCGCACTCTTCTCCTCTTCTATGAACAACAGATGCCGCCAAAAGCTCCAGAGTCAAAGGCCGCGAAGTTAGCGAAAGCTGCCGCGGGGGGTAAAGCCAAAAAGAAGAAGTGGTCCAAAGGGAAAACCAAGGAGAAGGCTCAAAACCAAGTCTTGTTCGAACAATCCACTTACGATAAGTTACTCGCGGAAGTCCCGAAGTACAAGATGATCACCGTGTCCATCTTGTGCGATCGTTTGAGAATCACGTGCTCCTTAGCCAGAAAGGGTATCGCCATCTTGGTCGCCAAGGGTTTGATCAAGCCGGTTGTGAGACACTCCCAGCAAGACGTGTACACTCGCGCCATCGCGGAAGCGTAGACGTACAAATATACACTACATTGATTACTTAGAGTTGGATTAGAAAACGTAGCTTAAAGAAGACCATTATCCGTGTGATTAATACAAATCATATCTTATAATTGTTCGTAAACACATCAGATCATCATTCCTTACGGTACACGAGTGCTTACTTGTGTTCGAAGTTATTTTTTTCTTTCACAAATATACAGCTTCCTCATTAATCTTCACGCAAAAGCGAAACGAAACGAAACGATTTTTTGTTGCGACGAGGAATGTCACGAGGAGTCGCGCAACCCATCAGATTCCACGGGTTCACTTCTCGCGCACGCTCGAACGTGCGCGCATCCACGGCAAGCAACGCTACCGCGACTCCCGCTTCTACTTCTTCCCACAGAAAAAGTAGTTGGGATGGACGAGATTTGTTATCGAAAGAGTCTCGAGAATGGATGTGGACGTTCACGGACGAGGAAAACGAAGAGATAGAACTCGCCGTGCGACATTTCAGAGCTACCAGTTTGGATGTCATGGATGCGACCTTGGAGACATTCCCTTTGAGTTCGTCGTTTCAAAACAAGCTGTTGGCGATGAGAGACGAAATCGTCGAAGGGAGAGGATATGCAGTTCAGAGAGGCCTCGAAATCGAGCGATATTCAAACAAGGATATTTGCACGATATTTTGCGCGCTTGGGAAAATAATGGGCATACCAGTGAGTCAGAATAAATTTGGTCACGTGTTAGGCCACGTGTACGACCTGGGGAATGATCCGCGTTCGCCGTTAACGCGATTATACACGACCAGTGCGGCGCAACCGTTCCACACTGATTCCTGCGATGTGGTCGGTCTACTTTGCATAAGAAATGCAACAGTTGGAGGTGACTCCCAATGGGTATCCTCTATACGATGTTACGAAGAGATAAAGAAAGAGCGAGCTGATTTAGCGGAAGTTTTGTTACAACCATTTTTTGTTTCTAGAAAAGGGGAGATACCACCGGGATGCGGGCCTACTTACGAGATGGCTGTCTTTCACGAAGTAGAAGACGATCGAACAGGGGAGAAAAATATAATCGGTATCTATGATCGATCGTTCATAGACGCAGCTCAGACGATTGAGGGCACTCCACGATTAACTAGCAAACAAATAGAAGCGTTAGACTACCTCGACGCCCTCTGCGTTAAGTTACAGATTGAAATGCGCTTGCAATCCGGAGACATCCAGTGGCTGCACAATCACACCACTTTCCACGCGAGAAGCGCTTTTAAAAACGAAAGCGAGTTACCCAGACATTTATTGCGTCTCTGGCTTTCGCCCGAAAACGGGATCAAACTCCCAGACGCGTTCAAGACAAGGTTCAATACGACTGAACGAGGGAGTCCAAACCGAGGTGGCATCAAAATCGAGGATGATGTAAAACTAGTCTGCCCGTTAGAGCCGTAGACGTTAAAAAGATTTGTTGTATTTTTATAGAATTCGCACGCCCGAGGCAACCACCAAAAACAAAAGGAAAAAAAAGAATCACACGCGCGTCAAAAAAAGAAGATGTCTACCAGCGGCGGTAACGGTAAAACTGTCATCGCCGCCACGGCAGCGATTGGTGCGTGCGTCGCCACCGTCGGCGCCGTATTTGCGTACATCAATAGCGCCGAGTACCAATCTTCTTCCTCCTCCTCTTCTTCGTCTTCTTCGACGACAACGAACTGGAAAAGAAGAATTCTCGATTCGTTTCTAACGACCTCTTCCTACGTGACGAATAAAACGAGTCAAATGAAAGCAGAGCACCGAAGAAGAGAGAAGAAGAAGCTCACAACTCAAATGTGGTTCGATGGGTGCGACGAGTCAGGCAGAATCGTAAATCCTGAGGCCATGAGGAAGATTATCATCGAAGGTGGCATAGAATCCGCGTTGCGTCAAGAAGTGTACCCGTTTTTGTTGAACATAAGGGACCCGAACGACTCCGCGGTGGAGGTCGAACAAGCGAAACAGATGCGGAAAGTGAAATACGACGCGTTGAGGAAACGTTGTAAAGAGCTAGAATTGATGATGAAGAGTGGAAAGGCATACAGTAAGGATGCGTTACCTCCAAGAGATTTGGGAGTCTTCACAGAAAACGCGCCTGTAATCAGAGCGGATGCGCCCAGGACGACTTTTGTATACGGGGAGTTCGCGGCGACATACGAAGCGTGCGACGACGCAAATGCCGCTGCTTTATTGGAAAAAGATTTAAACGTGAGCAGTAGTGGTGATAAAAGGGATAAGAAGAAAAAAACATGGGAAGTAGCGCAGACGCAGCGATGTCGGAAAATCTTGGAAGCTTTCGCGCTCTACGATCCAACAGTTGGATATTGTCAAGGAATGAATGAGCTGGCGGCTGGATTTTTACGGGACTGCGTGGACGAGTCCGAAGCATTTTGGTGCTTCGCACATTTTACCTCCGGAGCGTTTAGAAGCCATTTCGTCATCTCCGGACACGCGCATATAGATGGTGGCATTTCAGAACGCTTGCTCGCTTTGTCGACAATTTTTCAGATTTGCGATAAACCGCTTTGGAAACATTTGCACTCGTTGAATAGCGAAAATTGTATGTTTGCCTTTCGATCAGTAGTTGTGCTGCTTTCGCGCGAATTAGACGTTTCTTCAACGATTTTCTTGTGGGATGTGTTGATGGCCACGAGAGATTTCGCCCCGACGGCTGAAGCTACGGCAATGTCGGCAGCTGCAGCGGTGTACGAAGAACGAAACAGCTCACAATTCGATGGCGACTCCGACTATATGCAAGTTCTCACAGTCGGGGGAGGACGATTATTTTTACACGTCGTAGCAGCTGCGTTTCTAGAAATGAGGCACAGTGTATTTTTATGCAAAAATTACGACGACCTGTTGCAGTTATGCAGTCGAATGCCAGAGCAACAGTTCAGCATTTCGAGACTCTTGGCGAAAGCGAAGGTATTGCTCGAAAAAACAAGAGGCGTTGGAGAAGCGAAAGTTTCCCAAGCAGCTAAGCTCTTTTAGGTTAAAAATAGCAAAGACAAAATCTTAAAATGTTGTACAATAAATAAAGTTTTAAAGTCATTCCGACATCGTTACAAATAATTGACCGCTTTGTCGCCTACAGCATACTCTCCTTGAATATCAGTCGGTGCCATTCTGGAACCTTTGCCGGGAATTCCCGATAAATCAATGCATCTCACTTGACCTAACTCAAATGGATAATCTAAATGGTGTCTCCCTAATTCGGTTCCATATAACGCCGCGCAAAAACATGACAGAGTGTCTGCATGTGAAACTAAAACGATATCTGTGCCAAAGTAGGTTGCTTCTAATCTCGTAAATGCTTCTAGCGTCCGTCTATACAAATCTCTCACTGATTCTACGCTCGCAGACGGCTGCAAAGAGTCCAATACCGGTGGAGGTGTCGATAAAGGGTCCTTGAAATCGTTCTCCCAGACTTCTTTCCAATTCGATTGGTCCTTGAAATCTAAACTGCCCATCTTTCTCGGATCCAACAAACCGCTGAACTCTGTTCTCACTTCGCTAAAGAGTAATCCTAAGTCTTCTCGCATAACCAGCGCCGTTTGGAACGACCGTTGAAAGTTACTCGTATATAACCACGACGGAGAACCGTCGTATTCTTCCATGATAACCCTCGCAGCTTCGTGCACTTGTTCCACGCCTTTTGCGGTCAATCCGTATGTTGTGTCGTATTTATAGCTCGGGTTCGATAATATCTGATTTCTTACATCTAAAGTACTCTCACCATGTCTGACGAGAAAGTATCTGTTGTGCAATCGACTGGGTAAATCAATGAACGCTTTCGCTTCTTCGGTGTTGTTATTCACGGTGCCATCGTAACACTTCGTTCCTAAAACTAATCCCGCTGCTGTTAACAACGCTTTCCTCCGATGGATTATCGTAACTGCCTCTCCTTCTTTTTCCTTTCCAATCGACGAACACGAAGCGCCTCTCGAACTGCACCGTCGATGGCGATTCCCTCCTCGATGGCTCGCGCGACGCGGTCGCAGAAATAAACTTTGCGCGTCTGCTCCTGTCGCTGCTGCTTTCACCGTTGACGTTGTCATCGTACGAGCGAATATGTTTTATGGAGGTGGTTGTGGTTGTCTTTTGTGCTTTTGTGCGTCCTTTTTTTTTTTGAAAGCAGAAGCAAGAGAGAGAGATTCGCCGCTGCGCCGTGAGGACGCGACGACGCGTCGTCGTCGTCGTCGTCGTCGTCGTCGTCGTCTGCTCGTCTGCTCGTCGTTTGCTTTCGCAAAAAGCTTCTCAACTCACGTGAAAAAAAAAGAAAACTTGAGAAAAAAAGCACGAACACCAACTGCTCTAGAAAAAAATGGGGAAGAAACGACAACCACCATCGGACGATGAAGACGACGGCGAAGAGGAGGAATTAAAGTTGGAAGAGTTTGAAGAATCGGAGGAAGAGGAGTACGATTCAGACGTGCGTATTTCTTATGATTTATTTTTTCGTTTGCGCGCCGCGCGCATCCCCACGGGCGGAGCGAATGAAGAGCAGCCAAAGCAGCCGCCATTGCTCTCTCTGTCTCTGTCTGTCTGTCTGTCTCTCTCTGTTTTTCCTATGTGTTTTTACACCTCAACCAGTTCGTTCTTTGCCCGTCTCTTTCACTCGCGCATCGTTTGTGCATCTCGTTTGAGCGAATGCTGACGACAGACCCACTCCCGACAAAACGAACAGGAGGAACTCGAAGCAGAAATGAAAGCGTTAGAAAGCATTCAGGCAGATCGACGGAAACAGCAACACTCGAATCACCCCTCGCACTCTTCTCGCAACCCGAATAAAATTTTCGTCAACAACAAGGTGGGATTGAAGCAATCATTGGAAGATTTTCAGTGGACGAACAAAGCGAAATGGTTCGACCATCTCGTCGTCGTCGGTGAGAACAGAGAGGAAAAGTTAGAAACCGTGGATGATGATCTCATTCGAGAGACGTTCTTTTACGAAAGGGCGTTGGAGTCAGCAAACCAGGCGGTGAAGAAGTTGAAAAAACTCGGGGTACCAGTGAAGAGACCACATGATTATTACGCGGAGATGGTTAAATCAGACGAACACATGAAGAAAGTCCGCTCAGAGTTGATGTACGAACAGCAACAGTTAGAAATTAGAGACGAGAGACGAAAGACGAGAGAGGCGAAGAGGTATGGCAAGCAAGTCCAAGCCGAAAAGGTGAAGCAACGAACGCTAGCAAAGAAGGAAGCGATTAAGGATTTGGATAAATGGAGATCGCAAAGGAAGAAATCTGGGTTTGCGGACGACGGAAAGGCGCCGTTTGAAGGTGCCGGCGGAGATGTTAAGAGGAAAAGAGAAACCCGAGACTCGAAGTTTGGTTTCGGCGGCAAGAAGAGGGTGCGTTGTTTTATTTTGTATCGTACTTTCGAAAAAATTCGTCTCGTTTCTTCAATTTCGTTTAGGCGGATACAGGGGGTGCTGCCCGCATCCCCTGAATCAATGCGACTGGGGCATCGAAAACTTCCACGGTGTATATCCCTGCTCAAACGCCTTACATAGACCGGCGGTTGTAGGCATCAGCAATTCATTTTGCTTTCGCCTCCCTAACCGGGGTGAGCATATTCCATTGCCTAGGCAAAGCGGCGTCGCTGCAGTTATGTCACGGGACAGACCATGCTATCTATATTCCATTTCTTCTTTTCTTCTTTTCGTTTTCATTTGCACGTTTAGTCCTTCATCATTGATGAAAAGTATTAACGACGCGTTCATCTCTTTTATTTTTCTTTTCTACACACAGGGAATGAAACGAAACGATAAGAATTCGGCGAGAGATATGTCTGATTACAAGCCGGCGAGTTTTGATCGAGGAGGTAACGGAAAATACGCATCTGGCAGCGGTGGTCGAAAAGGAGGTAAAGGAAAGAAGAGATGATTTTAACGAGACTTGTAATTGTAGCAACACATATTATTTTAGCATTTTGAAAAGCGCAAAATTACACAGCTGACTGATATATACAACATATATTCCCACATTCATCACGAGCTCACGTCAAAACACGAGCTCACGTCAAAAAGCGCTCGTCAAACTTTCCATCCGCGTCAAATCTACATTCGTCTTTCTTACCCATCAAATTGTATCTATTCTTTGCAACTGTATCGTAAATTTTGTCACGTATGAACATTGGCACGAAAGCATTCGCAACCTTTGCAAAAGGAGACAACGGTATGCCGTAAAAGTTCCCGAGTTTCGCACCAATCCTTAACACCGCCTCCGATTTGAAATAAAACTTTAACTCCTTATCATTGTTGTTACTCTGTCCTTCGCATTCGACTAACACTATCGAACTGATATCATCCGGTTTTTTTCCCGCTCTTTCTAATAACACTTTTCCTAAATCCGATTGCAAAGCTGCGAACCGTAACGCGCCATCCGGCGTGTTGTCCGTATCCAAAACAAAATTTACTCCTCCGTGGCACAAGTTACACACGCCGTCGAATAGTATGACCGGTCGAGAATCTGTTTTGGAAAAAGCTTCGTCGAGCAGGAGACTTTTTGATGGCGGTGACGTTGACGATGACAAGGACGTCTTCACCGCTCTGTTCTTCTTGTTTGTTTTCGAAGTTGACGACGACGACGACGACGACGACGACGAGAGTCGAGAACTTCTTCTCGGTTTCTTCATCACGATGTGCGCAGCGTTGTTCCTTTCTGTAGTCCAGGTCGCTTGTGCCGCGCGAGTTGCAGCAGCTTCCATGACCCGTTCACACAGTAAGTGTCTCTTTCTCTCTCCTTCTAAACGCGCGCGGGAAACAATGAAGAATAACTGAAAACGAATTATGTATAAGTAATAATAATGATGAACTCTAAAAACTGCGGATACTTCTAAACTAATAACTAAAATGTTTCGTCCTCAAAGAACATCGCGCCTTGAGCTAAGTACGGCACCGCCGTCGGGTTGTATATCCATGCGGCCAATTCACCGTTGGAGTTATCAAGCGTGAGGTCTCTCGTATCCTTCGATCCGTCGGTTGGATCGTTGTATGCTTGGATAAATTTACTCATCGGTCCGACGAAGGTCTCTCGCGCGTGTTCCTTCAAACCTTCCGCGGACATCATGTATTTTACGAATTCAGACGCGCGCTTAGAAATTTCTTCGCATTCCCCTGGGTTAGCTTTCGCCCAATTCATTTGCTCACCTAGATCCGACAAGTCTTCGTTCACCGGGATGTAATGTTTCCACGCCTCAATTTTGCCATAAAAAGAATCTTTCATTGGAGTTTCGTGATGAAAGAGAACGCCGGGCATTCCCATTGCCCAAAATGTCGTCTTCCAGCTGGTTCCTCCACCACCCCCGATATCTAGTAAATACTTGTACTGTGCGTAATCGCACGCCGTTTTTGTTTCTGTGGAAAATGTGGGGAGCGTATTCTCAATGCACAAACTTACCGGCGCATTCGGGTTGGAGTCCGTGAATTTAATGTCGTAATCATCTTGATTCACCGCACCATGAACAACAGCGCGTAAGCGTGGAGGAATGCGATCGCCGATTGCTTTGCCACTGTTGCTCCCAGAATCAAGAATCGCTTTTTCGATGTCTCCCGCACTCGCTCCGCAGAGATTGTGATCTTCTAAAAATTTCGTTCCACTCGTTGTACCTACGGATAGGTACGACTCCAAAAACGGCCAGTCGCTACCTCGCCAAAAAAGCTTCGGTATCAAACTATCAAACGAAACCGTACTTTCTGTAAACATTTTATTTTCCACGCACTGTCCTGGACTGCTAAACCAATCGCACTGATCATGCTCGTCTGGTGCATACGCGTGTGCAATGCACGGCGTAAATGGCAGAGTCGGCGCCTGGATCAATCCAGAAATCTTCGAAGAATCGTATGGAACGCTACCGAAAGAAAATATCGGAGCTTTACTCTGTCCGCATCCCGTCACGCTATCGACGCACTCGTTTCGAGGGTAATCCTGCGTCGCCCATCCGAAGTGAATAGGTTTGTCCACGTCCGAAAATTCTGCTTTCATGACGGCTTTGAGAAACATATCTGCTCCTGTCGAACGATCGTCGTCACTTCGCTCCGCCCCCGACGGTGTAATCGTCCACGATTGACCATTTTCACTTTGTCCTTTCCATTCAAAAACGTGCATCGGCATTCTCATCTGCTCTGGTTGCGTCAAGTCCCTCGCTTCCAACACGTCCTTATACGAGATCGACGACTGCGCTTGCCAATCAAAGTGAAACATGGAAGGCCGATCTCGTTTCACCGAATCGAAGCTGTTCTTCATAAACGCACCGACAGCGACTAAGGCACACCCACCAATCGTAATCATAAAGACGTTGTTGCAAAACGCTCTGGCGGTTATCCCGTCTTTTCCTCTGTCCTCTTTATCTAGAGCATTCCTACTTCTTCTCTTCGACAACGACGACGACGACGACGACGACGAAGTTAACAGACTCTCCCGCTCTCGACCCGAGCCCACTTCGCTATACCGCGTTGTCATGTTGTGTATGCGTGTATATATATATGTATATATCTTCTTCTTCTTCTTCCTCTCTTCTTAGAAATCTAAAACGCGTTCTTTAACTTTTAGTGTTGGAAAATAAAGCTCAAATTTTTGTTTTCTTCTTCGATCGGAAAAACGGAGCGAGAGAGACGAAAGGTATATAAGGATGGTACGCGACGAATCAACCGATCGCGTCGCGCGTTCGTTTCTTGCCTTTCTTTCTCTCCTCTCGGTCAAGTGTTTAACCGTCGCGCTTTTTGTTGAGAAAGGAAAGCAAGACGCTCCCCTAGCAGTTGTCGAAACCACAATAACGTACCGCGTCCTCTAAAAATAATGGTCTCTCAGACCTCAAGCTCAAAAAAAAAGCAAGAAAAAATCAGGAAAAGAGAGAGAGAGAGAAGACGGAAGAGAGAGAGAGAGAGAGAGAAAACACGTTTACACCTCACAGTTTACTCACGACTCACAAAACACGCGCGCGCGCGCGAAACACGCGCACAACACACATATACAATAAATAATATACTAATAAATGAGCCGAAGTGGGGCGATATTAACATCCGCGGTGTTGTTCACGAGACCTTCGACGTCGACGGGGAAGTTTCGTGAAAAAATGGGAAACGCGCTGAGAAGCACGGAGAAGAGGAATTCGTCCTCTGCGAGACCACGGAAGAGCCGGACGAGAACGAGAGGAGCAGCTTCGGCGGCGTCGGAAACGAACGGAGCGGGTCGTTGCGACGAGAGTGAAGATATGAATAGCGTCGGTGCGGGAAGAAAAGCGAAAGTATTAGTCGTTGGCGCCGGGGCGTCTGGTTTAGTCTGCGCGAAAGAGTTGAGACAACGAGGACACTTGGTCAGAGTGTTTGAAACGAAGAGCAACTTGGGCGGCGTTTGGTTACACGCCACTACGAATACCGATGGCAACTGCACGAAAACAGCCATGTACGATTCTTTGCGAACAAACTTACCGAGAGAAGTAATGGGATACGAAGCCTTTCCATTTACGTCTTCTTCTTCTTCCGTTGACGCGAGACGGTTTTGCTCACACAAAGAAGTACAAGGGTATTTGCAAGAGTTTGCAAAAACCTTTAAACTATTCGACTTGCTCGAGTTTAACACGACAGTCAAAGAGTGCAGAAAGAAACAGGGTGCGACGGAGAAAGTAGTAGAAGATGGAGAAGAAGAATTCGGCCCGAAATGGACGGTGAAATATGAACAAGGAGAGAAGAAAGAAATGAAGCAAGACACGTTTGACGCTGTCGTCATAGCAAATGGACATTACTCGAAACCAAGAAGTGCTCGTTTTCCTGGGATGGACGTGTTTCCTGGTAAGCAAATGCATTCGTCGACCTATAAAGAGCCTTCAGTGTTCAGTAATCAAAACGTCGTTTTGATTGGTGCGCAAGCCTCTGGTGAAGATATTTCGCGAGATATCGCCACAAGGGCCAAGAACGTGTATTTAAGCGCCAAGACGTGGCAAAATGCAGAGTGGGGGTCGAACCCAAACGTATCGGAGAACTTGTTTCGAAAAGCAAACGTTAAAGCGCTACTTAAGAACGGTTCGGTGGAGTTTGAAGATGGGAGCGTGGTTGAAAATGTCGATGCGATTGTATACTGTATCGGATACGAGTACGATTTTCCATTTTTGGATCCAAAAGATGCCAATTTTTCAGTCGATGAAAACTACGTCAATCCTTTGTACGAACACTTGTTTGTCCCAAAAAACCGATCGAGTTTATCTTTCGTCGGATTGTGTTGGAAAGTAGTACCGTTTCCACAGTTTGAGCTGCAAGCGAAATGGATTGCAAAGCTTTTGTCTGGGGAATTGAAGCTCCCACCGACAAAGGAAATGATGAAACACGTGGAAAATTTCGAAAACGATCGTGAAAGTCAGAACATTCCGAAACGGCATTGGCACTGCTTAGGTGCCGAACAGTTTGCGTATAACGATAGAATAGCTGAGTACGCGAAAGAAACAAAGTTAAAGGAGTGGAGACGGGAAATGTACGAAAAAACAGGAATCAATAAGAGAACGAACCCAGAAAAATACCGAGATGAACACATTGACGGAGAAATTTTGGAGAAAGCCATGAACGAAGAATTGACGATGATGATGAAAAGTAGCAGCAGTAATAGCGAAGTTTCTCGCCGAGGGGATGCTCAAGTCGTACAGGCACTCGCAAAAGAGGACGGAGAGGCGAAGAATAAAACAAGTGGCAATACCCCGTTATCAACGTCTGAAAGAGAAATAGTAGAAAAGCAACTGAATGCTTTATCGGAATCGCAAATGAAACAAGTGAAAATTTACTCTTCGCTTTTGTTGGAATGGAATCAAAAAATGAACTTGACTGGGGCGAAAACTGAAGACGACGTCTTGGAGCGTCACGTCGCAGATTCACTATCAATCATAGAAGCGATTGAAAATACGTGTCCGAATAGCAAAGACACCTCAAAACCATTCAAGATAATCGATGTTGGCACAGGGGCTGGATTTCCTGGAATGGTTTTAGCCATTGCACGTCCGCATTGGGAAATATCGCTCTTAGACTCGCTGCAAAAGAGAACCAAGTTCTTAGATCACGTTGCGGACTCAGCAGGAATAAAAAACGTGAAAACAATTTGGAGTAGAGCTGAAGATGCGGGTAAATTTGAGTCCGAACATCGCGAACAGTTTGATGTCGCTACGGCTCGCGCAGTTGCGGATTTGCGCTTATTATCGGAGCTTTGCATTCCGTTCGTGAAAGTTGGTGGAGCTTGGATTGCGATGAAAAATCAATCCGGTTTGGAAGAAATAGAATCGGCGTCAAAAGCGGTCGAAATATTAGGTGGAGAAGCGATGTCGTATCAGGAGGTACGAAGCATCGGTCCAGATGGAAATTTGCGAACTGTTGTGACGAGTTATAAGCTGAAGGAAACAGACAAAAAATATCCGAGAAGAGCGGGCACTCCGCAAAAAAGACCTTTGTGATGATGATAGAGCACGCGAAACTAGTAAATATAGCAATAGCTGATCGTGTCACGTACGTGTAGAAGTCACTAAATCAAATACTGTAAGTTAACGGCAAATCTATCTGTTTTGTGATTAAAAGAAGCTAGCAAGTTTAGAGAAAACGTTACTTTGCTCGTTCGATTCATCTTTAAGATTCTGAATCATACCCCAATCAACTTCACCTTTTTCCGCATCTCGACCAGATCCTCCTCTCAAAGCGGGTAAACTGACCGGTAAATACGAGAATCGTAACGTTTCGCTCGCAGTAGAGGTAGTGCTAGATGTGGGCGTTCGTTTCTTGCTTGCAGCCGTGGACACATCCTTGTGTAACTTGTACAGTTGCACAAAAGAGCCGAGCAGCACGGAACAGCGAACATAACATTTTGCTTCATTTTCCCATAGATAGGGTTCATAAGTTGCCCAGTCGATTGGATCGAGACCCTTGATGAGAGATTGTGTAATGACTCGGGCCTTTTCATTAGCGAGCTTTGGAGCCTTTGGGCTCGATTTAACGCCACCAGCCAAGAAATCGTGCACAAGACGTTGATCGAAGAGCATTTGTAACGTCCCTTTCTCTGATAATTCCGTATTGTTTACAAGCTGCACTTTTTTAGAGACTGATGAGTCCGAAAGTCCGAGAAAGTTCGCATACGAGGACATAGCGCCATCACCGAGTGCATCCGCAAAATGCTTCAAGGCTCTTTTGGACAGCAATTGGCCTCCTGCTTTACTCACAAGTCTCGAAGCCTTGTGCAACATCTCTAAAACATAGCTCGATGGCAATGCCGGAAGCTCGATGGTGACATCTTCCGATGTTCCAAGAGCGATAGTTTCCCAGTCGTGCGGTGCATGAGCTAATTCTAACTGATCGTCATTTAACAAATTTTCCTCCAAATCTTTCACACAGAGAGAAGATGCGTGTTCAACCCAAATGCTAAAAGCTTCGTCCGATGCTGAAATCAAAGCTTCGCTCGTTTCAGCTAATATTCTATTACTTTCACTTTGCCGCGTTTTCGAAGACGCTGCTCTACTGCTACCACTAACGCTCGATGTCTTGACACTGTACCACTCCGACGCAGGTCCAAGAATGAGGGAAAGCTCTCCAGAGTGCGTCGCAATAGCATGCGCAAGTCTTCCGCACAACAAAGCTTTTTCGACGACAACATCTTTCGTGCGCGTTCGCTTTACGGAATCTCTCTTAATTTCCGTCACCTTCTCGTTCAAAAACGATGAAAAACCGACAACACCTCTCGCAGCTTCCTCTTTTACGAAAGGCTCTAAAAATTTAATGCGTTTTTCATCATACGCTGAACCAGAATACGAGCTTGAAGATTTTCCACCGTGTCGAGAGAGTAACAGAGCATCGTCTCTCGCACTTTTCAAGCTCTCATCAATTTTTGATGCCAACGAGCGAGCCAAGCTCAAACCTGGAGGAGCTCCAGAGGTGTTGCTATTAGTGGAATCCTCAGTGAGCCAAAAGTCAGTGTTTTCTCCAGCTTTGATGTTTTCCATTATCGATTCATCTGTTAAGGCGTCATTAAGTAACTTTCTCGCGGAAACGTGCGCCAGTGTGTTCGCAAGTAAAGTTTTACCGCGCTCTAACATCGGTTCCTCGAAAAGCGTTGTCAAAATATTGATATCCTTATCAAGAAATGCGAGTGAGAATTCAGACCACGAAGTAGGTGTAACCGACGCATTGCTACCTTTCTTCCCAAAACTCATTTTTTTCAGGTGCGCTCTTTCAATCTTCTCGCACATTTCACTTGCATTTCTTTCCGCTTCAGCTACGCGCGAGCACTTATCTAATCCCTCAAATACCTTCTTGCCCCTAGTCTTTGCATCAGAGGCAAGATCTGTGAGCCAACTTTGTATGGCTGAAGAAACACTTTCCTTTGATTCCAGCACCGTGCTCCTCTCACGAGCGTTTATAGATTCGTGCCACAATTCGTCTTCTCTTGTTGGCTCAAAAACGCCCGGAAATTGAGAGTTCCCCTCCATGGGGCGTTGATTCAAGGTTTGAAAGAACAAAGGCGTTCCTTCCTCACTATCTTCGTTCCCAACGAAGAGCTTTTGCGCTAATCTAGTTGTTTTTCGAATCTCAGCGCATATTACACCTAAAGCTTTTCCCAGCCTGAGCGCATCAGTTTCGCTGTTCAGCTTACGCAAACTCGCTCTAACCCACGCTCGTCTCGATTGTAACAACACTTGCAAAAGTACTCTTGGTTCTTTAATATCTTCGACCACGTATACGGCGCACAAAGCCGACGCAACTTGCTCTGGAGTGTCCGTGACGCGTTGCAAAGCCAGACGAGATCTTCTCGAAATTTGCCCGGAAAACGAATGCAACGCGTTCGCCTGCGCGGTAATTAAGGGAAAGGTCTTGAAAATTCGCTCGTCCGCCTTCATCTTTTCTTGTAAGCATGCTAAAATGACTTTACTTGCTCCGAACCGTTTCGCCGCTTCGTAGCACGATCCAGCTTCCAAGTATCCCCAAATTTGCTCCGGAGAGTCCACCAAATACTTCACGCGAGACCCCGCAGCATATAAAACGTCTCTCAATTCTCGATCGACCTGGTTGCTCTCATTTCCCCCCTTCGCTCTGTCCGTGTCGTTGCCGCTCTTGTTCGTTCTCGAGACTTCCTCGTCTTCTTTGCTCACGTCAAACGTTCCAAACACTTTCACCAACTCTTTGATTTCTGCGATACACTCGCTCAACTTTGCCGTCTGTTCACTCATCTGCACGAGATCGTCCGCGTTCGCGATTGCATCTTTATAACTCGATCCGATGATTTGCCTCAACTCTTCTTGCTTATCTTCGGCTTCTTTCCGAGTTCGAACTTCAATTTCTCTCACCTCTTTCACCGAGCGCGATTCGAAAATCTCTTCGACCGCTTTCAATACTTGAGGAGGGAAGGTCTCTTGTTTTTTACCGGCAGCACCACCGGTCGCTTCCTTGCCGTCGACACTCATCGACTCGAGCGCGATGCCGTCGGAAGGCGTGGATTTTTTGTTGGCTTCCATCTTCTCCACCATGTGTTCCCGCGCGAGGACCGAAAAAATGAGGGATCACGAAAGAAAGAGTTCGAGGGTGGACTTGTACGAGAGAGAGACTGAGAGAGACAGAGAGTTTACGAGTTTTTTCTGTTCGAAAAAGCAGATGAGAAGAGAACAGAGAGAAAAGCGAAAGACTCGTCGAAAGACTTGGGAGAACCCGAGGGTTGAAATTTATATTAAAAAGTCTAAACCCACGCGGCCCATCCGTGATACATCTTCGACAACTTCTCTTCGTCTTGCGCGTCGTGCAAGAGCTGCTGGACTTGACCTTCAACGGAACGGATTTCGCCTTCCTCGTAGCCGTCAAGCTTTTGCTTGACGCGAAGCAAGGCGCGCTCGGCGTCCAAGTTGCCGGTTTGTGCTGCTGCACCATCGTCAGCTTCTTCAACAGATGCTCCCGTTCTTTGCCGTTTTGAGCTAACAGCCCACTTCACGATTGGGTCATGGACTAATACTGCTATGATAGTTGTCAGAGCATCTTTGTTTGCTCGCAAAACTTTCATGGTTTCTTCGCAGCATCTTCGCATGACGCCTTCGACTCCACAAGCTCCCATGCCATCAACTAAATCTCTTGTCAGTCGAAAAGGGACCCTTTCTGGGGTTTTCAAATACAAACCTTGCTCGAAAGCGATGCCCAAGTCAATGTGCACAACCTCAGCAGTTTTATTATCGATCAAAATGTTCGAATTGTGACGATCTCCCAATCCAATAACGTAACCAACCATGCTATTTACAGCTACCGATCGAGTGTATTGTAATCTCGCAGCATGCCATTGCGCCGGCAACGCAAAATTTTCAAGGAAGAGGTGATGCATGACTGGTTTGAATTTGTCACAAATTTCATCGTAAGTCGCGCGCAGGCTGTTCGAGGTTATTGCTTGCATCATCATTTCTCGGCATTTATCTGATCTTAAATCGTTTGGTCTGTAGCGCTCGTGAGCAGATCGAACACCTCCCTCACCGTTGACTAAGTAACTCGCGAGTGTCATTGTATCGTCGACCCATTCCAAAAGGCCAGCTTCTGGAGTAAACGGGATGACTTTATACGTCTTCACGCGTAATTTTCTCACGCTTTGACTTGTTTTCAACAAAGAGTTCGTCAACCTGAAGTACTGCTGCATGACTGCATCTTGCCGCAAGTCGTCGTTACCTGATTTTGCGAGTTGTTTGTATATATTCCCATCCGATCCGTAACATTCGACCAGTTTCGGTTGATTGATACCGCCAACGAGTCTACAGTTTTCACCAAAGTACCGAAACGTTGCAATACCATGAGTCGAGAGATTATATTCACATTCAAAGTCGACTGGTACGTCTGCCGTCAAGACGGGAAGTAAATCCAAGTCACTTAGCGCCCGTTTCTTCACTTGTGATGGAATAGGATACGGGTTTCTTGATTTGCTCTTATCGATGCGACTCTGCGCGAGCAAAATGTACGCTTCAATCATCTTTTCCATTTGCTCAATCATAGGCCTAAATTTACCATCTTTGTTTCGGATTCTCTCGATAATTTCGTTCGCAACCATCACTTTGGGATCATCAATTGCAGAAGATCGCATCTGAGCAAATACATGATATAAAACGTGATACGGATGATCAGAGGCCATTTTCATGACTAGATCTGTCATGTTTTCCATATATGCGTTGTCGACACCATCGACACCTAATCTAGATACAATCTGATGGGTCAATTCGAGCCAATTGTGCGTCAGGACCGTGTCAATTACCTTTCGGATCTCACTGTTCAAGATAGGAGCAACGTCATCGCTATATTCGCGAGTTCTGTCCGAACTTCCTCCGCAGTTGTTTATCCACAGTTCAAAAAATCGGAAAACTGCTCTTCGGACGTAGAAATCTCCACAATTTAAGCTTCTGCGGTAGTTTTGAATAGTTAAGATCAACCAATTGTCTAAACTTAAAGCTAATGTAGTCGATTCTTCATAATCTGCAGTAACCTGTGTGTGTAATGGTTGTACTTTGCGCGTCAGTTCGCGAACTTCTTGTTCCCATTTTGCTTTGTTGGAACTTCTCATCGCGACATTGTCTCGAATCGTTTTGAGTTGATGCTCGAGACGAAAGTATTCTTCCTCGTTTAGTTTCTTGAGTTCCTCCTGCTTTAGCCACTCTGTACTTTTTAATCGGGCATCTATTGACTTGTATTGAGAGTATGCGAATGTTGCCAAGCGAAAGTACGCTTTTGCTATCTTCCGGTTGTTCTTTACATCTGCTGTTCGAACACTTTTTGTCATTCCGCGCACGGCAGAAAACATTTGCGCGTATACCTGCATAGAAGACTCAGATCGTGTTTGATGTTGCCATTTCGATAAAAGTGCCAACGTTTCAAAGAAACTATCTGGAGCAGAATTCATTGTTGAAGGTAATTGGACCACATGTCCTGATTCATCGCTCACTTCGTTTTGTAGTCGAGCAAGTTTGATCTTGGGCGAGTATCCTTCAATTAAAGATTTTGCGAGTGCAATAGCTGCTGTTTTTCTTCCCATTGCCCACGACAACTTAGCTTCTTCAACCTTCCACGCTGCGAGCGGGGAGTGTAGAACTGAAGTATTACAAATTCTTGTGTCGCTTGGCCTCGGTGTCGTTTCCGCAACTAACCGAAGTTCCCTAACAGCTTGCAATGCTTCATCAAAAGCACCTGCTTTCCGAGCAATCGTAGCAGTTATTACGAGCTGTTTAGCAAGCGCTTCCTTGTACCCAAAGGCTCTTAATATTGTTCCTCGAACCGCTAGGAGAGGTTCTGAGATTGAATACGGAGTGATGTTTTCCATATTAGTTTTTTCTCCTAAAGATGAATAGTTTACAAGTAGTGTCCTCGACCACTCCTCCTCCAAGCACTTCAACTGTTCATCTAGAAGTTCCGGATTCTGTTTAACATTATTACACAGAACTAACGAATTGTAAATATCATGCAAGGATCGTAAACGAATGATAGTCCTGTTCATTGTGTCTGCAGATTCAGGACATTCAGCTACTGAGCTGCGAACAACTCTAGATCCAGCAGCTTGAACAAGAGAAAAGGCAACTTGTAAATCGCCGCTCGATAACGCTCTCAACGAAGAATGTACGTCTTTATGAAACTTTCCATCCAATGTGAGTGAAACTAAAGAAGAATCAGTGCTGGAATCGTCATCATCATGCCCATCCTGAGCAGCCTCGTTGTTCGTAAACTCTCCTTGTAAAAACTCAGAACTTAAGTCCCATTGTCCAGATCGCCATGCAGCTTCAAACTGTGCCTCTGCGAGCTCTGGCCTAATTGCCTCTACATCGGAGCTGAGCGATTTGGCATACAGATCCAAAGTGTGCAAACATCCTAAACGTCTGAGCGACTTCATAATTCTCGCTTGAGATTTCACATACTCAGAGTCGCTCCTTTTTCGAATGCGCCGCCCATTGTTATTTCTGCTACTGGCAGCAATCATTCTACAATTTAAATCATGTCCCGCCAGTACTTGGGCCCAAGATCCTTCGTGCTCACTCAATCTCAATTGCAGCTGCAACGCGTTCGTTCTATTCAGACCGTGCATACCGTCTGGTTCGTTCAAGCATTCTTGTGCTTCAATCAATATTCTGAGATGCCGTGGTACTCCATTGACAGAATCTTTTTTATCAATGCTTTCGTGTTGGTCTAGTTTCACAGTTTGTCTTGTATGCTCAAGCCAAGCTTCAACCAGAAGTGTAGCGGTAAATGGGGCGCCAACAATAATTGCCGCGTCGGCAGCATCTAAATAGTCGACATTGACCCAATACGCATGTGTCCATCTCTCTGGCGGTGTTCCTTTGGACGCTTTTCTACCCCCCATACTCTTCCTACCACCACCACCACCCGAGTCTAATGTAACGAGAGCTCTTGCACGTCGAGCTCTCATGCTATCTAACGCTTTCAGCATCGTCTGGCATGCGCGTTTACCATTCATATCCGCTGCATCCTGCAAACAGCGTGCGACTCCTATCGATATGAGCCTATGGTTCTGAGCCTCTTCTGCTGAACTTGTGTCTTTCCGTTCAGGATGGTTTTCAGCGATGTCAGCTAAGACCGCAGGAAAAATCAGCTCTGCCAATTCCGGATTCTTGAAAGCTGTGATACGACAAAGCTTCAAAAACGGCGATTTGCAGTGAAGTATTAATGTTGAGACCAACCTACATATCCACTCACCGTGGCGCTTTTTCGTTTCTGCCCCGCTCTTCGGACTTTCTTGATATCGATTTGCAGGTGCCCACAGCGCCGGTGAATCCAAAGCAAACATTTGTCCGCTATTTTCATCACAAAGGGCTTTGTCAATATCGCGGTCATACTTTTCTTGTGCAGCTAGTGCACCTTTCTCGGATTGTTGGACGAACGGGTGAAGGTATTCTTTTGTCATCGGATCAAGCCCTTTGAAAGCCTCCAAAGCTGATTTAGATCCGAGAAGTAACCGAGCCGTACGCATAGAACCGATAACAGTTTCTGAGTTGTGAGAGCACGTCAAATCTGAAATCATAGTCAAAGCTTCTCCAGCCAGTTTGCTCTCATGAAAGTCTTTATCCATCATTTGTTTGACGTGGCGATCTATGGGCGAGAAAAATGCAGAAATATTCGGATTGAGAGGACCAAATATTCCTAATATTTGAGCGGCGACGGTCAGTAACTCCTCATCTCCAACAGACTCAGCATGCTCAGCAAACTGCCATGCAAGTCCTTCCAAAGAATCAGCTTGGTTGAACTTCATATCACGTCGTAATTCGTCCCGTATCATATTTACTTGCTCACCTTGCTCAGCTTTCTGAACCTTCTGGACATTGGCAATGAGATCAGGATCGTTGATTATTGCTCGACCTCCAATAAGCAGTGTCTGCGTCCGAGCAACGGGAGGTAAGCCATTCGATGAGTGTATCAAGAATGCCAAATAATATTTCAATCCGTTCGAATCAGGTATACGTGATCCAGTTTCTGGTAGAAGTTTAGCAGCCTGCTTCAAAAGCGGATTCTTTTTCACTTCCTCACGCGATATAGGAGAAACGTATTCCATGGCTTGCAATACGTTATAAGCACATTTTTCGTCGGATGGAAACCGATCTAATCGGGGCTTTTTGTCCATAAAACAAAAGCCAAGCAGATCTGCGACAAGCGCTGCTGCCGCTGCCGCGCTCACTCTCTTGTTTCGTGTTGCGTTCAATAAGGTGCACATGAGCGGCTGGAGCTGATCTAAGAATGTAATATTCGATAATTTTGCACGCTGCTCTGCTTCTTTCTCAGTCTCGGCATTTGGTGGGCTTTGAACCTCTGGACTTTGTAGTACATCAACCAAAATTATCTTCAACAATTGCACGCATTCAAAACCTAAGACTTCATCTTCAACATACGGCATCAAAACATGAATGAAGTATCTCATTGTGGGAGGGGAAGTAACACTCGTCGAAAGCGCTCGTATCAATGTCTTAATACCCGCAAGACTTTGTTTCCTAAGTCGTGAACTCGGGGCATTGTCAAGTGAGTAGTGCAGATGTGCGAGACATCGTAGGGGTCGATCGTTACCCCAGATATCCCAATCCTTCCCGGCTTGAGATGCTATCCTTTTGATAGCTTCAATTATATCAGATGGATGCACATAACCTGGCGCAATGTTATTCACTCCAGATTCTTCGCTCGTTGGTTCATCTACAGTATCTAACATCTCTTTGACTATGTCCCCGAGTCTATCTGACATTTCTGATAACATCTTGTCTTCCTCATAATCGAAGCCTCGCAACAAAGCTTCAGACTTAAATGCCTTTACGCATCGTTTCTCCGGGGGATTTGAATATGCACCGGGGTGTATTCGAGCCATAATTGCAGGGAAGTGCTGTTTAATCAAATAAGCTCCATCATCGGAATAACCACAACCTTTGGCAACTTTAGTTACACCATCAGCATCACATTTTAGTATCAAAGCTGGCATAAGCATATTTGCCCAAAGACGTGCAATTTCTTGCATAGACGATTCATTCGCAGAAGATATCTGACTCGAACCGGATAGATACGTCGATTTATCGCCTGCTCTGAAATCAATTGCAAATAAATCCGGATTATTGAACAATTTATCCAGTGGCAAAGATGCCATTGCCCATAAGTAACTTATAGAACGAGAGTGCCTTCTTATATATGATTTCCTATTTGCGGCTCCGCCGTATTTCATTAATTCATCAATTGCTTTGATGGCAACTGCGCGTTGCTTTGAATCTCGCACAGCACCATGTGCGCAAATCATAAATACGCTCCATGGCTCAATCACATCGCTTGAAATACCCATTGCAGCTATAGCATACATTGCACTTGCTTCAATTTCTGGAGTCGTCCCTTCAGCAGGTTCCTCTAGATACGGACCTGCTTCTATCTTTTCTGAAGAGCCTGGAGCTGGGCAAGCAATTCGAAACTGTGGCAATATGCGCTCCCTAAAGATATCCAAAACATCTGCGTTATCATACTGTGCTAGCGTTGCCGCTAATGCAAATCCAGCAGAGCACCGAACTTTGAATGAATCATCTTCCACAAGTACACACAGAACATCTCCGAACGCTGGTTGGAACGCATCGACAGAGAGCCTGTGTAATGATTCGATTGTATAAGCCAATTGCACCCGGCAATCTGCCTGGACCAGCTCGTTGAGGTCGCAGATACTCTCATCTTTCATTTTATTTGGATCAATTCCAATTATTTTTTGGATCAACTCAATAATCCTTGGAAAATATTCAGAACCCAAAGATTCGGAACTGCCTGATGATCTCTGATCATTCAAGCGTCGCGAGCGCAAAAATTGATTGACAAACGTTTCAACACGTTCTAAAATCCATTTTCGGGCTGATAAAGGCATCCCTGCGCTCGTTTTTGAATTTTCAGAAAGTCTTTGTAAGGCCTCAAGAGCTTCTATGGTTATCTCGATAGCAAATGGCACATCAGGTCCTATCAACTCACAAATGACTTCTAGAGTACACTCGGCTGGTATACCAACACCAGTTACTCCTCGAGGAATGAACTCACTCGGAGGAACGGCTAATTGAAGTATAGAGGTAACCTTCTCTGCCGCGGCATTTGCGTCTATTTTACTATATGCACGCAAAGCGTTTACTCCAGCCACGACCATTCTTTCGAACGAAGAAATTGTGCTTTCTGCATGTTGAGAAAATACAGTCGACATGGTATTATTGTACGATTGAGTCGAACTTCCCGTTTGATGCATCTTTCCGCGAGGAAGACCTTCGTCTAGTTCGTCATCAAACAATTCTTGGGTGCTTTTATTTTGTCCAGGAGCTGCTCTCTGCGATAGAGAAAGCCCTCGCTGTCTCCCAGAAGCCTCGTTTCGCACATCACGATCATTTCTCACACGCTTCGATGATTGTTCCCAAGTTGTCTTCACTCTATCTACGGATACGCGCAATGATTCAGTTATGGCCAAGCCCAAATCTTGTATAGATTGACTCAATCGGGAATTCTCACCAACAAGTTTTGGCTCAATTTTCTGAAGATTTGCGATAGCATTGAAAAGCGGAGGAAGCCTGTCTAACACTGAACAACAACTGCTGGTCTTTTCGGACGAAAGCAACGCTGTAACAGAGTCTTTCAGAACGCTTGCATGTCTAGAAATAGCGTTTGATACGGCTGAAAGTACCGACTGACTACTTTCTCTCCACTGTTTCTCTCCAGGAGTGACTTTCTGAGCGTCACAAAGATAAAGAGAATTTATTTCTAGAGCAGCAGTAGCCAATTGGAGTGCTTCCTCAGATGAAAGATCGACATCTTCCAGTCCATTTCGAAAGACTGTGACTAGCACATCACACATCACCGTAGTAGCTACAGTAGAAGGTATTTCAGATGCTTTTGGTTTCAACGTTAAGTCAGAAATCAAATCATTACTATTAGTGGTTGTCGAGCAATTTGCATCCTCAGCCATGGTTTGTTTAAATCGCGAGAAAAGATTCGGTACAAAGTCAATATTTCTTAATTCCCGTTGAACTTGAACTTGTTCTTCGTCTGCAGCGTCGATCCAATCTTTCGTGTCAATAGCTTCAACTTTTGATCCCATGCTCGTCACAGTGCGAATTGTCCGCACAATCGTCTCTAATTTTTTCAACATCAACTCGTTCTCGAGAAAAGGATTTCTCTTCCTATAAAAAACTATTTTATCTCGAGGCGAGGAATCCAGCAAACTAAGTATCCAGCGGAATCTATTTGCAACACTCATCGTCGCATTTCTATCGCTGTTGAATTTACCAAAAAGAACGAAAGAGTGCTCTGGATTCATACTCGCAATAGTTTCTAGAGCTGCTATCGAGGGTGCTTGTTCCATGTCGAAAGGATGAAGTTTCCAGAACTCAGAAGATACGGGAGTTGCAACGAGATCTGCGACTGTCATCGCCGATATTAAGCGCAAGGATGCACTTGAAATGGCATTATCCGTTGCCAACGCGGGTAGCCATTTGCATGCAAAATCTCGAGCTTCTGTCCATAGCGCCTTATCTGACGTTGATATTGCAAGAGTCTTTGAGTTATCTTCGTTGCGAGATCTCATAACTATTGCGAGCTGTTCCAAAGCTCTTGTAAGCCACAAGATATGACCACGTGCGTGCGCATCAGTACCACTAACCGCGTAGATTGTTCGTAGTTTTTGGTTTAGCAAACTGGCCCAATTTCGAAGAGTAGTATCTGGGAAAATGACTTCATCTGTCCCGCTGTTGCATAGGAAGGCGCAAACTACTGGACCCCATTCTTTGGAATGTTCTCCACAAATTCTAGTGATTAAAGTTGATATACTAACCGACGCAGGGGAAATACCCATCGTCTTTAGACGTTTTGAATCGTGTTTGATGATAGCATTATCGTCTAGATCCATCAGAACATCTTTGCGCAATCTTGAATGCGCGGCCAGAACGTCTGCAAGTAATTCACACATTGACCATTGAGCGGCATTCACGTGATATTCATTATCATAATCACCACCGCGATCATATGAAGTAGCATTGCTTTGTTGCACTAGTAAATATGAAGATTCAATTTCCTTTTCTAATGTTGCAGCCAACTCTCCAAGTGCTTTCTCATCTTCCAACCCCCCTAATTTTAGCTGAATGCGTGCATAGGTTACTAGAGAACCACGTAGTTTTTTATCTCTCGCATTCTTGGCTTTGAAAGCCCACAACAGGAAATGAGCGACATCGTCGTGGATTTCTTTCGAGTTTGACTGACAATCGATTCCATTTCTCGCCAGAACGAGGTTTAACCCGAGCATCAAACTCGCAGGAAGTTTCGTATCTTCTTTCAATGTTTTCAAAGTCGTTGCAAAGAACTTGAGTAATCTCAAAGCGTATTGTGAAGGAATATCGGAAGGATAGGACTTCAAAAGCTGAACTAGAGTCGAAGCGGATTTATACATCTCTTCTTTACTGATGACATTAGCGTCTAGATCCTCCGAATCCATAGACCCATCTCCTTCTTCCTCTTCATTGCGCTTCTGTTCAATTCGCTGTACAAAAAATTCACACAACCCCTCGAACACATCTACTTGCAATTTCGTGCAGTAATCTGGAACTATTAACAGGTGCGTTCGAAGTAAATGCGAGTAATCAGTTGCGAATTCCGCTCCCGCTTCCTCCAAGACATCTACTACGTGCTCGAAAATTTTCTTTGCGCGCTTCAAAAGTGGTAACTGTACACCTGCAACTTTCTTCCTCTCTTCTGCTGTCTTAACTACTTCCCTCAAGATTGAAGTTATGTTTTTATCGCAAGCTTTATTTTTGCTTCTGTGGGATTCAATTTCTGCGTTCACGTATGACACAACGGAGCTCACGATGCCCGACCACGTGTGTCGCGAACTCACGTCTTCGAACTGAGCTGCAAAGTCATTCGTGCGTCTGTCCAGATATTGCAAAAAATCTCTCGAACCGAGATGGTTTTTAAGCTCTTTGATGCCCTCCTGTACGTGAAATTCGGAATGCAATACCGCGGCGATGTGTGAGTATAGAAATTCAGTAATAAACGAGAAATGAGTGCATGTCACCGATAGCTGAAAAACCTTTTTCTCTCGGTGAATCTCGTTAAAGCGCGAGATTTGCAATCGGAGAAAAATCGAAAGAAGAAGAGAAAACATCTTCGCGCGAGCTCGTCCGCCAAAAGGAAGGAGAAGCGACATTTTACCTTTCTTTTGCTAATTTTATCGCTCTTCAGTAATGCATGAAGCTCGTCTAAGGCTGAAGATCTAGGGTCTAATTCCGGCGGTGCCATTTGGCCTCGCGGTTCGAAGAGCACGACCAAATTTGATTTCGAAATTTATGGAGGGAAGGAAGGAAAGAGGTTGAGAAAAGAACAGAAAATTATATTGCGTGATTGAATGATTTTAGGGGAAGCTAAAAAAACGCACTCCCATTTTTGGAAGAGATATAAATGTGCTCCCGCACCGTTCTTCATCACAGCCACGACTTCCATCCCGTCCAGCTGTTTGCGAGTATGCGAGGCTCAGTAGCCATATCCATCAGGCACTCAACTTGTTCATCCACATCTTCGCACGTCTCTCCAGCTCGAGCTCTCGCTCCGTCGTCATCACCCATGATAAGTTTTTGAAGTCCATCCCAGTACATAGATTGACCATGCTTTGACTTACATTGCTCGATGCATATAGATGCTGGATTAGCGAGAGATAATTTTGAGCGCGCGTGCATGACGCGCATCTCGACGTGCTTTTGCACATCGTCTCCTTGTTGCGTTTCCCGAGTCCAATCTAAAATTGGATCCCGTATAAAAATGTCCATCGCACCTTCCAATAAATTTTTACCCGATTGAAAAGCGGTCAGAACTCTTGCCATATCTGTCTCTAACCATTCCCTTGCATCCAATGGCTCCAAAGCACCAAGAAAGGTGCGAGTTGCTCTAAACGGTACGATCTCAGGAATCGGCAACGTGGATGTTCCCGTTCCAAATGCATAACCAAAGTCAACGTGGACAAGAGACCCATGAGAAACATCGAGCAGAATATTTTCGCAGTGTCTATCACCTAATCCAACAACCCATCCGGAGATTGAGGAAGCCGCAAGGGAAGCCGCAAAAACTCTCCTTGCTGCCAAGAAAGCTTCCGGACATCCGCTAGCAACTTGAAGTTTCTGACGGATGGCGTCCTTGGCGGGAGAATGGCCTGGATGACCCAGTCCTCGGAGAATTTTCTTACTCGCTTGAAGTTCAGCGTTTGCCATTGCGATAAGATAGTCGTCATGGGTCGGTCTCGGTACCTTAGAGAGATCACACATGACACCCATTCTGTCTTCTTGAATAAGTGTGTCGCCATCAATATCTTTGCGTTTTTTCCCACTCAAACCAAACATAGCTCTCGCTTTAATAAAAGCTTCATGTCGCGCGGATACATGGCCTACATTCTTTTTCGCAGCATCGCTTGAATTCAAGAGTATTCGACCGACAGGTTCCGTGCCGTGGACGAATTCTATCAACCCACTGCGTCTTGTTAGGGGCAAGACGTGAAATGTTCGAATCCTCAGCGCTTTTGCTCTGGCAGACGGAGATTGTGTCAATAGTGAATCCATTGCACGATACAATCTTTGAATCCGCTCATCCTGTCGCAAATCTTCTGAACCTTTCGCAATAAATGCATACTCTCTGCCATCTGAGCCACGAAGTGTAATTTTCTTTGGTTTCTGTTTCGACTGTGTGAATATGATTGCGTTCGTTTCAAAACTCACAATCTTCGTATGCCAAGCTGGATCAGGTGCCTGCGAGAGCGAATCGTATTGTCCTGGTATTTCGAGATTCGCCATAAACTGTTCTTTGACGCCACCATATGATCTTTGCTCGAAAGAAGAAAAAAACGAGGAAAATCGTGCAAGTGGAAGCGTAGAGGCTGATTCAAGACCTTCGTTTCCGAATTTCTTCCATTGCTTTTCGATCCGAAACACCGCATCTTGAAGCAATTTTGAAACCGCAGGTGTTTCTGGTGTGATAGAATTCGTAATTTCTGTTAGAATTGGCTTTGCAAGTTTTGCAAATGATGCATTGATGGGACCTAAGGTTGTCTCATCAGGATTTGCCACATCTTCGATCATTTCATTCAATATCTTTGATATTTTCTCCGATTCTGGGGGCAAGCTTTCTTTGCGCTCCACGAGCTCGATTTCATTCCACCACCACTTCAATCTAGCCATAGGAAAATCGAGAAGTGTAACTGCCCGTTCGAACTGTAGCGCGGCTGGTGAACTTAATAGCACTTCGCCAATTTTAAGAGCTGAAAGAGTCAAGCTGTTCTTTCCAAGCGTAAAATGAGGTCTCAAAGCAGCCGGATACGCATCAATGAGTCGAGTCATCAGCGGAGACACCGCATCGTACGACGATTCAGATGAGAGTAAAACAACAAGCTCGGAAATCCAATCGAGAAAATACCAGGCTGATACGTCCCGCACCCCACGTTCAAATTCAGAAAGTATTGAATCTTTTCCTCTCGTGACCCGCAAAAGTGAAAGGACTCTTGGTAGCAAATGCCGCGCTTTTTCGCACGCTTTTGATCTTGTTTTCATTGCCTTTAGCACATGCTTCACGAGCGTAGAGCTCAGCATATCAACATCCATCGTCATAGAATCTTCAAATCGAATGAGAAGCTCGTCACAGAATCGCGCAAGATTCAAGGACGCTTTTGAAGAAAGCTTCGCGTTGCTCTCAGCCTCTGCGCAGGATTCTGCAGCAGTGTAACAGCTTATCGCATCGTGGGCACGTGCTTCTATCCGATCTTTGTCTTTCGTAAGCATGCAAATTTTCTCGCAAAATGAGCCTTCTATGTTTTTGACATCGGCAGTGTGCGGAGCGATCATGAACGATTTCTCCAGCGCTTCTCTGTTTTGGATCGTGGATAGGATGGATTCCAAATCTTCAACATTGTTCGTAACTGACAATTTTCCCTTGAGTTTAGCTTTAGCATACTTCCATTCTTTCTCCTTCTTAGAATTTTTAATCGCATCGCCATATTTTTGCAAGAACTTCAAAGACAATTTCGTTTCTCCAACTCTGCGCAAACCTCGACTTGCATGCCAGTAGGCATCAGTATTGACCTGTTCAATTAAGTTCCTTGATGTCTGCTTCGCGAGGTGCGTTAAGGCTCCAAGGCAAATAGAACGGAATGATGATACACGTTCCCAAACTTCAGCAAAATCGTAACTTGTCGAAGGCCATCTCATTTCCCATTTCAACAGCGTGCTCTTTAAACATTTCTCAAATTCAGACACCTCATTATTTAAGACCGGGATCCTCGACAATGTTGCGCAATGCAAAACTTCCTCAATTTCAACACACGGTTGTAAGGACTGCAAAAGTGCACGGCGAACAGCAACTGCTCTTGGATGCGTTGAGGACCAGCGCGTAGCGAATCTGTCGCGAACATCTCGAATGATAGTTTTGGAAGTATCTTCGAGTTTGTTCACGAAGGCTCTGACGGCAAATTCAACACCTAAATCTTGCAGTAATAAGGCGTGCCTTGCGTGATCTTCGTCCGTATTATCGGTACCACTTTTATAGATGAAATCCAATAATCCCCCCATATTTAGCGCCGGTTCCCTCAAGGCAATTCGAATGGCAGCTGCACTCATATCTCCGCCGGAAGCTTCACCAGAAACACCCCTAAGTTCTTCACCGCCGACTGTTAGCAACTTTGATGTTTGGCGCCACTCCTTCGCTTTTACGCAACTTTTCACATTTTCATCGAATTCATTGAATGCAAATGACCACTCACCTAATCTTTCCGCGCATCGAGTGCGCTCTCGGGTCCAGAAACGCCATTCTACAGTCTCTGTATTGGTATTGTTTTGTTTCAACTTCCGGTAGATTTTACCTGCTTTTTTTGCATCTCCAGCTAGTTGCGCTTTGAGCGCAGAATGGGTTTGTTCATCATCGTCGAATGCTTTAGCTACAGATAGTAAAGCAGCATCTCCATCACCCGCAGCGCGATGTAAGCCCGCCATAGCGCGCCATGCGAAAGTAGTGGAATTATCCGCAGAGCCTTCCGTTAATTCAGCTGTTTTTGTGCCCATTAAAGATGATTCCAGAGCTATTATGCCACCGGCTAAACAATCTCCTGTAAAAGCAATACGTCGTAAATCTTTCCACGATACTCTTGACTCTTTATCATCAGCAGATGCTCTTAGCACCCATGATGCAAGAAATACGTTAGAACCTTCGATACTTTTAGCGAATGTGGACAGCAGATTCCGTGCCTGTTCGCGTTGTGACTCACCCGGAACTGCATTTTTCCAAGGCTCATTCGTCTCTTTTATCGTTGCGCGAGACTTTTCCGACTGAGCCGCATTCCATAACGCTGAAAAAAGTAGCACCGAAATCGCATGGTCGCGCTTTGCAAGTGATATCAATGGTGCAAGAATCTCAGCGCGTGAAATTTTGACATCTGGCAGCTCTCCATCGCGATATCGTCTGACTAAATGCACAGCATGTTTTCTTTGCTCTCTCGTGTGCTTCTGAAGTGCACGAAATCTTCGAGCCTCTAGTGATGTTGTAGTTTCTTCCTTTCTTTTATAATAGTCTTGTGAAATAGTCCGTCTCGCCGGCCATTTGGATGATCCGTCTATTGTTGTTTGCTTTTGACGATGCACAACTTGCGTCTGGGGAATGTGAGGCAACGTGGATCCGAACAGAGGATCACGCTGCTGCGAGCTGCTCAATGCATGCTCACCAATCAACCACTCTGGCAAATCACCAGATTGTCCACTTCCAAGTGTGGACGATGGAATCATCATTACCGAATCTCCTCTGTGTAGTTTTGTAACATCGGAAACCAGTGTCGCCGCTTGCGATTGTTGAGTGGCAATTGCTAACGTTCCTGGAGCAGCAGGTGTTGCACGAATAAGCCCTGGTGCAGGTATCCCAACCACATTCCCTGGACCAAATCGACGACCTGATCCCGGCAGACCATTTGACACCATTAGAGACATCGGCGACACTCCGTAGGTACTCGTTGTCGAAAATAATGGCGTCATTGGCAAACTAGAGCCCTGCCAGTCCGTATTTATGTTAAGTTCTGTAAGTTCGCAATCTGCTAAATCATCTTCAGCTACAGTCTGTTCGTAGTCTTGATGCATTTCAGGAATCGCAAGTACCAACACACAAGATGCTTTTATCCACGATTCCTCCGCGCTAGCAGATGGGGGTGTTTTCATTAGATCTAGTAGTCTCTCACCCAAGGTGTACACGTGATTGACCTTTTCCCAGTGTTCTCTAGCAGCAGCACACCCTGCAGCGTCATTTGGGTCAGCCATAGCCCGAAACAATGGCCCCATGATAACTCCTTCTGTTCGAAAGTCAGGGAATGCATGTAAAATAGCAGCGCATAATTTTGCTTGTGCAGCGCGCACTTTTGTCGATACTGGCGTGGAGGATTGAAAAACACGGTCAATTTTATTCATCACGACAAGCCAAAGACGTTTTGATTCCCTATTTAGTAATTCTGCATCGCACGTATTATCTTCTAAATGATTGGTGGCCTCCGATGATGCGAATAACAGACCCCGGGCGAGAATCTCCATCAGAAGAGCGTTAGTTTGAGGGTCTCTATTCTCTAAGAATGTTTTCATTCTCGGAAGCAATTGCTTTGCGCATTCAACATTATGTTCGCTACTTGTATCATATGATAAAGCACGCAAAGCGACATAACGTGGCTCACCGTAAATTTTGTCTAAAGAGCTTTGCACAACGCTTGCAAAATCAGCTTCATATGGAAAAGGAGGGTAATGCTTCGATATTCGATCTAGAGCAATAAGAAATAGATCGAGTTTATGTTGCTGCAAAGTGCGAAGACGAGCAGACAAGTCACGAACCCAAGCTTCTTCTTCCGCCTCACTTGTTTCCAGTGCAATTCGTTTTTCTGCTCGTTTTCTCAATGCAAATCCAACGAGCGATGCTGCAGCTTCATGACATTTACGACCTGAAGTTGCATCTGGCTTCATCAGGCAATGATGAACTACCGCTCTTGTAAGAGTGATATCTGATGTCCAATCCTCTTTGTGACTTGGCATTTCTGAACAAAATTTTACGACTGTTTTCTTTCCGGTAATGTCCAGAATACCATCTGCAACAATAGAGCCAATCATCTGAACACCCGCAATTCGTCGAAGTCTACCCATCTCTTCTTGACCCGGTGTTTTGACCAATGTTTGCAATTCCTTCAAAACATCGTAGAACGTGTCGGACACCGTATCTGAATCGAAAGTCGACAGTATACAGTCTCGCAGTTTACGCATCAGGCGTGTTCCAAGCGTAACATTCTCACGAAGTTCAACCACGGACCCAGTTGGTGAGTTACGAATCACGCAACACAGTAAATTAGAAAGTGCGCGCCTTGTTTCAACAGTCCACGTTTCTGTGCATTCCAAAGCCATCACTATTACTTCCCGCACAGGTGAAGGGATGATATTGTCGTTGCAATATTTTGACACATCAATCAAAGCGATAACTACAGAGCGTAATAAATCAGGTGCTATAGTCCCGAAAAGAGACACAGTAGTCTTTGATTCTTCCTTTTTTGCGTTTTCCGCTGGATTAAGCATCTGAATTGAAACGCGTTGCGCTCTCAACACAGCTTTAGCTATTGCAAATCTGATGTGGGGTAACAATTGCGCGTCGTTCAGTAACATTACTATGCGGCTAATCAAAGTACTTTCCGAAGGATCTTCCGGAGTACCTTGCATTGCGACATCTAGCAAAAAATAAAAGCCATTGGAAACAGAAAATGCTTCCAAATTATCACTAATAGAATGCGATAAGGACTCTGCGGATTCTCGTGAATAATCTCCATCCATTCTTGAATGACTAATAATATTTTCAGCTCGCTCCGCTGCTTCTGTGGTACTTTTTGTTGCAAGTGTAGGATCGAGATTCAAGAGCGTGGAAGATAGCATTGTAAACGGAAGAGCATTTTCTTCCTCCTCCTCCTTCCTCGTATCTTGCACCGCTATATCATCTTTGATATTAAGAACGCGCTCACTCCAAGTATTGGGTGCTTCGCTCTTTGACCATATCGGTTCCATGTAGCATGGCGAATTTCCATCAATCAAACCATTAAAGCGCTGAGCGTCTCCTTGTAGAAGTGCATCGAAAAACTTCACTATTTTTTCTTTTGTCTGTGTTCGATTGAGTAGTGCACAGAACGTCTCAAAACAAACTTGCCGAATACGCAAACAAAGATCTTTGTCCTCATCAGAAACAGAGTTCCCGGATGCCCCTTTTCCTTTAATTTCAATCAGTGCACGCGTCGAAACTATTTGATTGAGATTCTTCTTTTTCTCCGTTGTATTTTGCAATTTTGGGCGAACATTTGCAATCTGCTCTTTCGAGCATTTCTGGTAAAGTGCATTCATAATCACAAACGCATTCAATACGTTCGTAGCGTAAGTATCCGAGTTCGATTCGTCTCTATTGTTGCACTCTAACATCGCCACAATCGCCTCTATTCGTTCGGATATAAATGTGCAGACAACAGATGAACTTGAATTCATTAAAATCATGTTCAAAAGTCGACCACATACCCTTTTCTGGTACGATTCTCTGTCTTTCTCGAACGCTAAATTGAATAACTCTACCGCAAGCGCTTCATCCCACGCGTTTTCAACAGAGCTCAACGTTTTTGTCATAAACTTCACCGTCTGGTCACTATATTTATCTTCAATAAGTGGGAGTACTAAACGAATAAGATGGCTTTTTGAGCTCGATAATCGGAACGAGCGAAGGATCGCATCTTTAGTTCCTTCGGCGACACCAGAAGAATCCCATTGATCCAATTCTACTGCCTTAACATGTTTCACAAGATCTGCCAATGCTTCTATGACGATTTCAGAGCATTTGTTGTTTCTGTCTATCCCATTCTGGAGTAGAATCTGCATCGAAATTCTGATTGCTTCTATTCTTGCAGAGGAACTCGAATCTAATCGCAAACATGTTGCCAATGCATCTCCTATGAAGTACGCCGCATTTTCTTGTTCCTTCTTCTCATCGTTAACATCGATACAAAGTAACACTCGATTCTGCTTAAGTGATGAATCAAGAATCAGCGCACGTTCAATAATAGATAAAGTTCTGCGTTGACACCTCGCAACGATATCATTTGATCTTGAAGAGTCAGATTTAACAAGTGGATCAAGCGTGAGTATGCATTTCGTAAACGCAAGCAAGACTGAACGCGCGTAAACTCCTGTGTTACTGAGCACTGATATCAATAGATGCGTCGCAATCCTTCCTCCCGGCGAGGAAATATCGTTCGCTGCTCGATCTAGTATTGATGCGGCATACTTCTCAAAATCAAATGTGACGTAATTTGAAATCAATTTGTGGAAGGATAGGTAAAATATTTCACCCTGTTCTTGCTCGAGGCGAGCAATCTTCTGCTTTTCCCTGCGTTGAGTGGAAGCTGTGCCAGTATTTTGTCGCGAACTTTTGAGAAATGAACCGTCCTCCCATTCATCGTCTCTTCTTAAAATAATTTCCATGATTCGACTGGCGTCAATCCCAAGTTGGAACGCTAAACGCAAAATTTCAGTTCCAACAGCTTTTTGTCTCGGATTGGCTGCTTTACGTAGATTATACACGACCATTACTAACCTTTCTCCTATAATTCCGCTCTGCATCTCTTCTTGCGGTAAAATACCTCGTAGCATATTAATGTCGAACAATTTTTTGTAGCCTGTCACCAATCTCCCAGCTTTGGAACATCCTGAAGTGCTCGAGAGATGCACGCAACCGAGATCACCCGTTGAATCTTTACTCACCCCTAACTTAAGCTCTTCTAGAACTTTGGTATTCATCTCCTCTAAATATGGAGGCAATATGTCCCCGTATTCTTCGACGAGTAAATTCAATTCCTTCAAAATTCCAGCCGCAGTTGCTGAAATTCGTACCTCTTCTTGCGCTTCAGCTTCAAATGACTCGAGCGACAAGAATGATCCTGCGAGCACCTTGACAAAACCATTGTTATCTACGACTTCCTTCAGAGCTAGATTCTCCGCATTTTTATCATTATTCTTCGAAGCTTTCAGTCCTTTAATCGAGGTATGCACAAATAATAAAACTTGTAAGAGAAAATCCACCTTTGCTCGGCGCCACTTCCGAAGCACGCTCGGACCCACATTTATAGCGGCGTCTTCTTCGAATAGTTGCATGTAATCCGATGCATTCTGGAATATTCTTATATACTCGGGCCGGGAAAAAATCTCAGAGGGAAGTATATTGACTTCCAAACTCCATCTGGCGAAGTGAAACGCACTTCTTTCTATATTAAGCCAGCTGATAGCAGCATCGCAGTTTGCTGGATCCGTGGGCGCGATTATGGTGTTTGAAATCTTTATATTTCTCACTTTATCGAACAAATCCGATGTGTAAGGAAGGCCTTTATCTTGCACATGCCTGAGAACGTTGAATGTGCACGTCGGATATAAAACGCAAAACGCATATTGCGACTCTAGTCGTAGTCGTCTCTCTGGTCTTGCTACTCCATCATCAAATATCCATACAACAATATCACGGAGTGTTTGAAAAGACCCCGACCGTGCTGGTTTGGACGGCTGCATAAGTAAATGAGCATGTCGCTTACAAACACGTACTATCATTCGTGACAAACGCGCCGTAGCATCCTCTGCGGCATCTTTTGACTGCGTAAAAGAAGCCAGACGGAACGAGCGAAGTGTCACCTCCAGCATCTCCAAGATGTGATTTTTCAAAATCTCTGTAGCCGACCGATCTTGCGTTTCAAATAGTTCTAGACAACGTAAAGCAGCACTAGAAGCTCCAAGACGTCGGTTTGAATCTGGATGTGACATCAATGAGTACAATCGGCGCAAAATACTCTTCACGTTCACGGCGCTTTGAACCTCCGTCATCTGTTTCATGCTCCACTTAAGCGCCTCGGCAGCTAGTGCTGCGCATAAATCGCGCTTAACGCCGAAGCGAGCATCGGCAACACCAAGGGTAATTGCATCAAGTAATGCCATCGTTTCAGCTGCTTCTCGAACTTGGTTCTTCGTAAACCATCTGGCTAATTGGAATGCTAATTTGCGGAAAAGGGTGCTCGTAACCGGTTCAAAATCTGCAGCTAAGTCTAAGATGACTGGAAAAAGCGAACGGTATACCAGATGGAACGGAGTTACACCACTCTTATCGTCTGCTGAATCCGGTCTTCTCGCATTGCGTCCAACCATAAGCAATGTCATGGCATGTAATGCTTCACATGCAGCAACTTTTGTTGCCCGGTCCCGAGAGAATTTGGCCAACTGCGCGATTCGGGGTAAGCAACTGTCCAACCACAGAGTTGCTTCTGTGGCATATAACGGTAAATCTATAGAAATTCTCATCGTAGAATCCCAAAGAATAGTCGAGTCTCTATTCTGATCCGTGCCGCTCTGTTCATCTTCTTCTAGGGAGTTAACTAAAAAGTGGGAATAACTACCCACAGAACCAAGTAATCTGAGTACTTTCATTAGCAATATCTTTTCTTCAGAATTACTTCTTTGCTCTAACGCTTGCTTTTCCATTCGCTTCTCAAATCGCCATTCAGCAACGCTGCCAGATTGCGCATTCTCATCAATATCGAACATAGCCGTAGCATTATTTCGATCAATTTCTAAATCTTCAGGTAAACCGTCTCCTCGATCCAGATACGGCCTCAAGCTGCGCACACACTCTGGAAGTGTAGGCAGCAATTCTTCCCTTCGATTGGTCAGCCATGTTTCTAACACCCTCAATCCAGTTTCTGCCATCGGCGAATGTTGCAATCCAAGTTCAAGCATCGAGCACAACGGCCGCACTAGATCATTCAAGGAAAGTAAACCCTCCGGAGCTTCTAATAGTAAACTCAGTGATGCCGCTCTCAGTTCACCAGTTTTCCCTGAACTTTCTGCGAGTACCTCGTGCAGAAAGTTTTGAAAGCTCCTTGCCACGTGAAGTCGCGCAGCTTGTTCTTCTTCGTCAATTTCGATTTGGCGAGTTTCATCATCTTTTTTAATCGTTTGATCCTTCTTATCAAGACGTGCGAATTGGAAGTAACCCGAACGCTCTGCAGCGTGTAATGAGCTTTGAATCAGTTTGAAAAAACCACTCAAAGCTGTATTTTTTGTCGCTAATAACATGAGTTCTTCTCCTAACTGACCAATCCAGGCGCACATATGCTTTGAAGGTGATTCTTCGATGACTTTACGGAAGAAATCGACTAATCCAAGAAAAGTTTGCATGTCTCCCGGATTTTTGGCCTCTAAATTACCTTCTAAATTTAACGCTATCAATGCATTTGCTTCTATGTTTTTATCTACTAAATCTTCTGGAATTTTCACATCTTTTTCCTGCGCTTCGTTTTCTACATTCGCACCAGGGTTAATCATCGCAGATTCTCGAACGCCAAGTTCGAGAGTGTTGCATATCAAAAGTATATGCTCTACGAAACAGTCATACGTAGCGCTCGCTGCGCCCTGGGCAATTTGGGTTTGCTCATCTATGACTACATCGACATCCATGCCGTGTTCGTCCACAGAATTTTCTGATAAACGTCCCGCTGCTACAGAAGAGTCAAGACTTTGGGAGCGCCTCTTAGAACCAGACCCATGCGGTGAGATGTTGCGTTTTAATGCTCTATTCGGCTTGAATCTTTCGTATTTTTCTTCACCCCCGAGCAAGCGAACCCACAAATCGACGTACCTTGGCCAAAGCTGTATCGGAGGAGCATCTGCCAGCAACCTATCAATAGGATCAGGTGGACCAACACGCAGCGTCAAAAGTACTAATGATTGTCCACACCTGCTAAACAAACTTCGTAACGCTCCACCTCTCTCATGTAACGTCTGGAATAAATTGACGATGGCATCGTGCACAACCCGTTTTCTAGTATCGACCTCGTTTGAGTAGTGTTCAAATATCCAACGTAATATAGAAGCAACCATATCTAACGTAGCTTCATCGACGGTCTGCTGCAATTCGAGAACGTCCGTGTATGCAATCAAAAGTGAAACCTGTCTTTCCATGGATTCGAATCTCTTCTCAAAGGCGTTACCCCCTGCAGCAAATTTTTCTTCTAAAGTAAATCTTGCCAACTTTTCCATCAGCTCGTCTAAATCCATCGCGAGCTCATCACTCGACATATAAAATGCAGGTTTCGCTAATTTCCCTAGAGCACGGACCGCTACGGTGATCTTTCGTGGGTTTGAGTTCTTATCGTGCTTACTTTCTAAGAGTGCTTCAACTTTTCTCATCATGCTTTTCATAGCCTTGATTCGTTTGCTTTCCTCGAGTAAAGTATTGTCCATCAACGCATCTCTCAAAGTTATCAAAAATGCATCTAAAGAAATTGTCGCGTTTCTGGTGACATCCTTATTCGAACAAACTCTAAGTTCTAAAAGTTTCTCAAAAATTTCAGGAGCGAACTCAATGAACTCTTTCTTTAAAATTGCGCCAACGCACTCCACAACTTTCATAGCACTTCGAGGAACTTCGCTCCGTTGACCGTAAGATGGAGGTTCTAAAGCTTTCAGCAAAATTTTAGATAAAACCGAACGTGAACTCGTTGAAATCTTATCTGGGACAGATTGTAAGGAAGAGGCAATCGCTTCAAGTGCACCAGAGATCAATACCATGTCGATTTTTTTCTTTCCTTCCTCCTCTGCGCCCTGCATGTTGTCGTCGTCATCGGAATCTGCCGATCCGATTTGGTCGTCTAATACCCCTAGTGCTTTATTCATTAACCACCTCGGATGCGCGTCTCGCGCAACGTCTTCCTCCTTAAACTCAATGTCGAAATTTGCGTGCAGAGCTGCGCACGCCTTTAAAATTAAGGACTTCACCGTCGGCGTCTTTGCGGTTCTTTCGTAATCTCTTCGTAACGATTCCCCTACTCTCTTCAACTCTTCCTCCGTCGCGTCGAAGGGTAGCTGCATACCAAAAAGCGCAATTATCGGTCCCAAAGCAGCAGCTTTAGTCGTATTTTGTTGCTCGCTTCGGAACTGCTGCATGCATAAATCGCGTATTTCCCTCGCATTTGCCGAACTTTGAGTTTGACCGACGCGTTCGATATGTTTAGTAATCGCGTCGAACGCCTTCGCCCGAGCCGCTTGCACATCTTTCGCAAACACGTTCGAAGTTTCTTTCAAATAATTCAAAATTCCAACATCAGGGTCCAAAAATATCGCCGATAAAGGCGGGATGTCCTCTTCGTGCGCAGCTTCCAAGAGTTCCTGTCGTAGCATTCGAATAGAAAAAAATTGTCAATTAGTTTGTATACGAGGACAGAGTTTGTTCTCGTTGCTTCTAGGTGTGAAAAGAAATCGCACGAACAAATTCTCAGCCACAACACTCACCTGTATCTTCGCGATGATTTGTTTCGACTCATCCTCGGGTCCAATTGCGTGAGCTGATTCTCGTCGCGCGACTCTCGAGAGTCGGTTCAACGACTCGCGCAAGGCACTTTCCATCTTGCGATTGGTTACGAGTACGGCGATACAAGAGGAGAGAAAGTAAAATTTCTATGCACCGACTCAAAAATTCTTTCGTAAATTTTGTAGTGTGTGCGTGCGCGCGCGCGCGAAGGGGGAACGCTCGCGCCTCACTCTCGACGCGATGAAAAATGTCCTTCTTCTGCTAACGCGAGGACATCCTTTCTCCCTTTCCCTCAACGAGCGTTCGATTGATTTGGTTGTTCTTTTAAATTGCTTTTGCAACAAACAACAACCGTGTGCAAAGGAAAAATGTTCTCTCGCGTTTTTTCAAAAATTTCGTTCGCTCTGTTTCCCACACAAAAATTATATCGTAAACTGCCTTCCCTCGCCGCCCGAGCACACATCACGTGAAATACACAACAATAATGTCTCAAAACTCACCGTCGTGGTGGTTTCGAAAGATTTCTCAGCACGGCGCGAACAGCAACGCGAACCATTTCGCTTCTACGAGTAAACCGCAACCTCGGCACCACCACCACCACCGCGGGGAAAGTCAACCAACAGACGGAGAAGAAGAAGGAAAAGAATTACCAATTGACCGAGAAAATCCCCTAGCGTCGTCCACGGAATACGTTTCTAAGGAAGAGTTGGGAAGAGCGACGTGGCTTTTGTTGCATTCGATAGCATCTCAGTACCCGGACGAGCCGACGGAAAGGGAGAAGAGAGACGCGAAGAATTTACTAAACGCCCTGGCGACTTTATACCCTTGCAAAGAGTGTCAGACGCACTTCCAGACGGTTATTAAGAGGTATCCTCCCGAGGTGGGGGATTCGGTGAGCTTCCAGGAGTGGATGTGTAAAGTGCACAACGTTGTGAATGAAAAGTTAGGAAAGGAAATATTTGACTGCGCGAAAGTAGAAGAGAGGTGGGGTGGAGTGGAGTGTTATGGGGAGGATGGGAGTAGCAGCGGGGGATGTAGCTTTGAGAATGCGCCGGGTAGACGAGGACGGCACAAAGCGGCGTGATGTATATGTATTTCATATCGGAATTATATTGTTGCTAGAAAACTATTATTAATAACGCTACGCTTACTTTCATTCTTTCTTCTTCTTTGCTTGGGCGCGATTCTTTATCTCAGGCAAGATCGTGGCAAGCTGACGTTCAGCCATGACGAGTGCAATTGTTGGCGATTCATCTTTTTTATGCTTAATCGACATGACTTTACTCGCGCCTAATTGCTTATACATTGGCGTAAACTCGCTCGTTTTCAATTTCAAAGCGGCACGTAACGGTTCAGTATCCACTTGCCAGTTTGATATGCGCAACGCGAGAAGAATAATGTGAAGGGTGAGTAAATCCTTCAGTCTCTTCGTACGTAGTCGCGATTCGCCAAATTGCGTCTGGTCTCCAACTTCTACTTCCGTGAAAGTATCGATGATAACCTGCTGTATGAGCGGATTTACGCGCTCGGGTGCCGTAAATAACCACTTATGCTTCACTTCCTCTTCTATAATTTCTATTTCTTCTTCTTCTTCTTCTTCTTCTTCTTCTTCCTCATCTTCTTCTTTTCCTCCATCTTCTTCCTTCTTCACGCCTTCTTCTCCTTCCTCTCCTTCCTCTTTTCGCTTTCTTTTCTTCTTCTCTATTCGTTTCGGTCTCGATTCTTTTACACGCCCACTCTTCAAACTCGCGAATTGTAAAAGCGCGTCCATAAACGCCAACGCCTTGCCTTTCTCCACGGCGTCAAAAGTATGGTCGCCGTCGGAAGTCGCCCAATTTGGATCGGTCACATGAATCATTGGTAACAAATCCATAATCGCTTTCGGTTTCCCAGACCCACCAAACACCTCTTTCATAGCCTCTACCGTCTTCTTCTTCCCAGCTTTCATGAAATCGTTGTACGGTAAATTGTGCGTAAACAAAACGTATCCCGGCGTTAATTTCCAGGGAAACGCCTCGTGCGGCTTCGTCGCCTCCAAGTCGTGAGGGGGTAGATTTCTTTGTTCTCCCGCCTTTTGCATCAAATCTTTCCTCGTCATCGCAAACCTCGATGATTTTCCAATTTGTGATTCCAATAGTTTCGGAGATGCGATGGCGTCCGAGTCCAACTTTCTCGCCGACATGAGTTTTGCCTGTTGTCTTTGCCTTTTTTGCGAAGAAAACAACCTCGTCGCGTCCGCAGCAAGCGCCCTTCTCACGTCAATATTGTCGTAATCCAACTTCTCTACGTCGTCTCTGTTGAACTGATAGTTAAAGTTCTGCGGTCTCGTCGTCAAGTGCACCACGGAATCGCCGCATAACCTTTGAAGCTTTAACAGGTACTCGCCCGAGTCTTTCTTCCCGACTGGAACTAACCGACCCAAAACATCCATTGATCCTCCACTTTCGTGCGCCATCACGCCCTGAGTCTCATCTTTCGGGAACGCGCCCATGCCAAACCCACACTTCTCGTGCGCGAAATTCTTTCCGACGACGTCGCACCCGTCGCCTCTCCCGACCACGACTAAATGCCGTTCCGAATGCGGCGTGTCGCCGTTCCCAACTCGCCCATTGGAAAAGTTATACGCTTGTTCATACGCATCCTTCCCGAACTCCTCCTCTAATTCCTTATCGCTCGTATCCGGATTACCTCTGAACAAATTAAATTCGTACGTCCCGTCGGTTAAAGTCCTCGGCGCGTTGCGCAAACAAACGACTAAAGGACCTCCCAAATCGTTCCCTGCCTCGTTTTTCTCGTCCGCCGACGACGGCGCGACTTCTATTTTCAAGGATTTGATGCTCGCTCCTCCCCGCGCGGCCGGAGCCTCTTCTTCCTCGTCCTTCGCTTTGTTCTTCTTCTTTTCCGGCGTGGCGGCTCCCATTTTGTTGCGTTTAATAAAACTCTTTTCAGAGAGAGTATACGTGCAGACTGCGCGCGCGCGCAAACAAAGGCGGTTGCGTGTGGATGTCGCGTATATGTTCTGTGTTTTTTTCCTTCTCTTCTCCCTCTTCTTCTTCCCCACCGATCGGGTTGTCCACGAGAGGCAAAAATTTGGGCACTTTTACCCGCCGTTGCTGCTGCGTGAGAAATTATTTTATTGCTCGCTTCTTTATATTTTCTCGCGGGGGGAGCGGAGGAAGAGACGAAACAGAGAATGTGAGATTTCACTCAGTCAGCTTTTGGAGACGGCGGGGGGGCTGCCAGCTGGCAGCGAAAACGCGAAAAAGAAAAGATACGCAAAAATAACAACAAAAAAAACCGCATTCCGCGAGAAGCGCAACGACTGACGCGCCGCAGATTTCTCGGCCTCAACGAGAAGATATTAAAGCAGAGAGAGAGAGCGGCTTTTTTTCTTCCCCTCACGCGGTCTCTTCTGTTCGATCGCATCTCGAAGGAGTTCGTGCTGTGATCCTCTCGCACCCGCGTTATAATATTTCAAGTGGAGACGACGATGATGCAACAAACGAGAATGGTTTCTTCGATGACAACGACAACGACGCGGATGCTCGGTAATGCTAAGCTCCAAAGACGGGCGAACGTTCGTGGCGGTAAAAGCGGTAATGTTGCTCGTAAAACGACGCGCCGATCTCGTGCAGTTGCGATGGCTGGTTCCATCGAATCTCCAGACGAGGAGTACGACTGCGTTGTCATCGGCTCTGGCATTGGTGGTTTATCTTGCGCAGCGTTACTCGCGCGATACGGGAACTCGGTAAAAGTGTTCGAGTCGCACTATTTAGCCGGTGGATGCTGCCACATGTTTGATCACAAAACGCCGGAAGGCGATTTGTACAAGTTCGAGGTTGGACCGTCAATCTGGGAAGGGTTAGATCGACCGACTGGGAACCCGTTGAGGATGGTTTTCGATGCGTTAGGAGAGGAAATGCCGGTGAAGACGTACGATGGGATTTCGCTTTGGACGGAAGAAGGACACTGGAGGTTTCAAACCGGGGACGACGAGGCGCCGGGTGGGTTTTGCGATTTGCTGAGAGAACAGTCGGACAATCCTGAGTTAGCCATCAAGGAGTGGAAGGCGTTGAAAGGACGGTTGGAACCGCTGTACGACGCGTTAGACGCGTGCCCGTTAACCGCGTTGAGACAAGACGCTGGGTTGCTCGTGTCCACGATTATTGCCGTCCCATTTTATTTAACACACCCGATGGTCATGTTAGACATTCCTTACATTTTAGATTCGTTTCATAAGTTGTCGGAACAATACGTGACGGATAAATTTTTGAAACGATGGATTGATATGTTGGCATTTTTCAGCGGATTTCCTGCGGAAGGGACCATGGGTGCGACGATGATTTACAGTATTCCTGGGTTTCATCGACCGGGAGCGTCGTTGTGCGCGCCAGAAGGTGGGACGCAAGCAGTCGTAGATAAGTTGACGTATTGTCTAGAAAAATTTGGCGGAGAGTTGCAGTTGAAATCACACGTGGAAGAGATTATAGTCCAAGATGGCGAAGCGAAAGGCGTGCGATTAAAGAACGGAAAAGTGATCAAAGCGAGAAATGCGGTGGTATCCAACGCGACTATTTGGGATACCGTGCCTATGTTACCAGATGCGGAGGTATTGAAAGCGCAACAGTTGGACCGCTCGGTGGAGTGGAAGGAAGAAATGTCTGAAATTCCAGCTCTCGGGTCCATCATGCATTTATTCTTAGGTATCGACGCGACCGGGTTGCCGGATTTAGACCCCTCTCACTTATGCATTCGAGATTGGAATCGTCCGTTGGGTGATCCGCAAAACGTGGTGACTATATTTATCCCAACCGTGTTAGATCCAGAAGTTGCGCCTGAAGGGAAACACATCATTCACGTCTACACCGCCGGTTCAGAACCATACGACATTTGGAAAGAAAAACAAAGAGGCACAAAAGATTACGAAGATTTCAAACGCGAGCGGGCGGAAATTTTATGGGAAACTATCGAACGTATCATCCCAGATATTCGCGAACGCGTTGAAGTCGAAATTTATGCCTCCCCGCAAACCCACCAAAGGTTTTTACGTCGCCACAAAGGTACCTATGGTCCGGCTTTACAAGCCGGCGGTAACTTATTCGATGTCTTACCGTTACCAAATATCCCACAGCCGGGCGTGTTAACCCCCATTCCGAAACTCCTGCGGTGTGGTGACTCTGTCTTCCCGGGTGTCGGCGTACCTGCGGTTGCCGCGTCAGGCGCTATCGCGGCTTCCACGCTCGCGCCGTTACCTGACCACCTCAAAATGATGTGGGACGTCTCTCAAACGCAAAACAATTTCTGGAAAAAGCAAGGCGGTAGAGAAAAATGGCTTCGAGAAACCGAGGCACCGTTCCACCCGAGCGAAGGTGGAGGCGCGGAACACATGGACCCGAGCGAGTATTACAAAGCCGCCGCGAATAAAATGAAAGTCACGGGAAACATGAAGCCGTCGGGCTTTGAGAATGCGTCTTCTTCCGCGGTGAGCAAATGAAAAAGCGCCGAAGGGCGATACGAGAGATGAGAGAGCGTTTGTATTCTATAGTTTAATATTGTTATATATTTCAATAGCGTAATAATCGCCATTTGTGCGACTAATAAGATTAAATACAGTTAGGAGTTAGGAAAGCAGAAAAGGCGGAAGGGGGACTTTCTCAGAACTGTGCTGAGTCAATTCTTCAAAAAATATCTTCCGACGGCGCAGGGAGTTACCATCGATCAATCATGTTCATCTTGGACAGCGTCAAAGATACGGACTTCTACAAGAAGAACAGAGTCCGCACCACGGACTCTCGTTTCGTCGAGTTGGCGACGAAGTTTCAATCCCTCGACTATTTGGCTTTGTTTTATTTCACCTCGTTGCTGCTGTTAATTATCGCAATTCATTTGAGTTTCGTTTTCGTGCGGTGGTTCAAGAAGCGCGTGGATGTCTTTCGAAAGACGAGATACGACATAATCAACTATCGAATCGTGAAAGTTACCACCATCGCGAGTGAGGAAGAGGAGGTGGAAAATTCGCCGTTGAAAGCGTTCCAAGGATTGTTTCAACCGCCGTCCTCCTCTCCAATTGAGAAGACACCCAAAGGGAAAGAATTGAAGGTGCCAGAATCAGCAGTGAAGAACGGAACGACGACGACGAAACAACCTACGACGCCGCCGCATACCAACGGAACGAAGACAGAAGGAAAAAAATCGCCGTTGCGTAAACTGAATTTCGAGAATGGCAAGAAAGAGGAGAAGGAAGAAGAACAAAAACAAAACTCGCCGTTTTCCTTCCTGAACAACTTGTTCCCGGAACCCAATTACGTTGGGTACGTGACCAACCCGGATAAGACGTATACCACCGTGTTAATGAAAGACCAAATGATGAAGAGGAAAGAGAGAAGAATGAAACTAATTCCGGAATTTCTCGCTGATAAAATCAAAACGCATATGTTGAGTGATTCGAGAGACTGGCCGTTGATAGAGACGCTGGTGAGCGTGTGCTTGTATTTACCTTTGAGTGTCTTCCTTTTGGTGACGATAATTAACATCGATGAGTTAAAAAATCGCAAAAGAGATCACTTTGTTGGATTCGTGTGGTTGATAGTCACGCGCGCTTTATTTGGAAGACAGTTCATGTCCCTTTTGAGTAAGTTCTCTAGGTACAAAGTGTTTAAAGGAAAAACTGCTCGATTTTTGAACCGTGTTCCATCTATTTTATTGGCGCCAGCGTTTGGCGTACCCAGTGGACTATATTTTTTTCACCGAAGCGCGGTAATGCCGGACGAGTGCGCATTCGATAAAGACCGGTATCGCATGAGAGATGCGAAAGTATTGGCGTCCACAAGCAAGTACCAAAGAGACTCAATATCGCAATTTATTATGTATTGGATGCGAAACGCCGCGTTTGGTCCAATCGAGCTCACTTTGTGGGTGTATAAAAACAGGGGTGTAAAAGATGCGCTGAAGACTGTCGGCGGTTTTTATTTCAGTTACTCCATGTACGCATTCTTGAAGATGCAGTCGCCAATAGCGGCGTTTTGGACGTTCTTCGTACCTTGGGTGCTTGGCACTTGGGATTTGTCTTTTGAGAACTGGTCCAAGCACATGTTCATAACGCCGCAAGAATCAAGCTCAGTCTGGGCGAAGAACTTTACTATAATTAATGCGAACGAAAACCAAATGAGTTTCAACGATGGATACAAGCTTTTAGAACACATTTACACTGGAGCAAATTCCTTGGATCTCATTCACTGGAGCGAGTTTCCCCAGAAATTTTTGGAAAACAGAAGCCACTATGGGAGTCACAAAACGTTCGTTTTCACCGGTATTTCTCGAGAAGAAGTCGCAATATTGGTGTTTTTCGGACATCTACGCAAACTAGCGACAAAATGTGTGGATGTGGGACAAGGCGTAGGAGGTAAAAGTTATGATGATATGGTTCAAGCCTTTGAGGAGCGTTTGCGACCGATAATACCAGAGTCGAAAAAAGATTTGAACGGTATCGAAGCCATGGTGGACTTCTTTAACAATTTGTTCCCGGCGGACTTGTTTGGTAAGCAAGAAAGCGACAAAAATGCAGATGGAAAGAAGAGCAGTGCTACTGCTATTGGTAAAGCTACCGTTACTCCGAAAGAAAAAACGATAAAAGCAAAGCAACCTACGCCTGGAAACGGAATATCGCTCAACGAGATTTTTGATTTTCCCGAGGCAGATCGAGATGAGAGCGAAGTCTCACTTAACTACATGAACAAGCAAAAGAATAATTTCGACTCCGTGATGGGTCTTAAACCTCAAAGTCCCGCGAAACAGAGACAACGCGACACAGAAAACATAGCGCCGTGAAAAAGTCATTCTTCTGTTTATTTTATTACGATGTCAAGGAACCCACACGAGGAGCTTCACCTTCACACTCTTGGAGACTGTAAATAAGTTGTATTTGAAATTTATAATGATATGTATGCATCTGTATTACGCTATCCCCTGTTATAATCTTCATTGCTAATTTACTTTTCTACCGCAAATCTGCAATCGCTTTTAAAAGTTGTTCGTGTAGCTCTGGAGTTGCGCTTGCGATAATACCTCCGTTGATGTTGAGAAACCTTCCCTTTCCAAATTCAAGCGGTTCTCCAGCCGCGTCAGAAATGACACCACCAGACTCTGATACTATAATCGCACCCGCTGCGTGATCCCAAACCTTCTCTCTGTATGTTTTCGGCGGGAATCTCAAGTAAATATGGGCGTCGCCTCTGCTCAAACTCCCGTATTTCGCCTGGGAATCAATTCTGAGCGCTTTCCGAGTGATTCCAACTTTCTCGCTCAAAGCGTTCGTAAACGCGTGATCGGCGACGATAGAATCCCCCCACGATTCCATATACCTCGCTCCATCTTTCCCACTCTTTATCATTTGATCACTTGTTGCGGTAAAACTCTCCTTCCCTAACGGTTCCTTTGCATCCATCGCAGCATACTTACATCCCATATTTTTATACGCTGCGAAAATCACCCCTGGTTTCTCCGTCTCCAACGCGTCTACATCTTCCGGTATCTTTTTCATGGGCATATTCGGGCAACCTAAAACTCCCCCAACAACCTTCCCTTTCTCACACAACCCGAGTGCGATGGCATATTGTCTCTGGTTAATAAATCCTTTAGTCCCGTCGATGGGATCTAAAACGAAAAATGTCGATTCGCTCCCGCCTTCGTGGTTCCCGCGATCAATCAGTCGCGCTACTTCTTCTCCAGAAAGGTATTCAGACGTATCGTCCCCAAACACGCACTCATTGGTGATCTCCGTAATTTTGTCTAAAAGCCCTTTCGCCTCTTGACTATCTCCTCTCAATGCTTTCGCGTCTTCCTCCGCTAACAACGCCACGTTTGGATATTTCTGTTCCAGTACGTAGGAAACCACCGCTTGCGCGGCGTAATCCGCCACCGTCACGGGACTATCATCCGATTTTGAGACCTGGTCGGAAGATTCCAACAACTTTTGCGTCTTTGAGGTTAACTTTGAGCATAATTGCACCGCTGTGCACATCGCTCGAAGCACGTCGTTTTCGGGAGAAGTTGAAGAAGATGAAGAAGATGTAGATGAAGAAGCGGATAGCGAAGACGAGACTCGTCGTCGCGAGATACCGCCATCCCTACCTCCGCGCTTCTTCGAAAAAGAAGAGAAAAGAGACGGAGGAGCTCTTTCAGCGAACGTCGACGCTGGTGAAGTCATGGCGTCGCTTTGTGTGTGATAAACTGTGCGCGTTTTTTTTTGTAGTTTTTCTCGAGTGTGTGTAAGTGTGTATGTACAATTCTGTGAATAACAACTCGATCTCGCGAAGCGCTTGTATTACTCTCTCTTTCACTCTCTCTACCGTTGACCTCTTCTCATTTCATGAATTCTATATTTTACAATTTATATTTTTACATGACGCGACTCCTTCTCCCTCTGCCAGTCGTTGTCGTCGTCGTCGTCGTCGTCGCCACTTTAGATGCATCCGCGTCTTCCTCTCTCGCCTTCTTCGGCTCTTGAGGTTTCAACGCGAACGATTCCAACTTTGCCTCGAACACTTGTCCTGTTCGTTGCGACGCCATCAAATACCCTCCCGTCATTTGACCTTTGAGATGCTTCAACGGCACAGCGCTCGTGTATTCAAACTTCTCTCCTACGCCCAGAACGGGTTGTTTGCCAATCACCCCGTGCCCGTCGACGAACTCTTTCCCACCGTTCTCGTCGGTGATTTCAAACCGTCGAGAAATCAACTGCACCGGTTCCGTCATCGATTCGTTTTCGATTCTCACGTTATACGCGTACACGAACCGTTGCTCTCTCGGGGAACTTTGCTCGGGAATTAAGCTCGAGCTCGCCGTCACCCTCACGCCGTTCGTCACGCACGTCGATCTCGCTTTCGCCGGCGTCTTTTCCAACAGCGCCGTTCTTTCGTTGAGCGTCGAGAGCACGCCGATGGCGGCGTCTATCCGTCTGTCAAACGCTCGCTTAGCGTTGCCTTTCTTTATCACCAAAGGTTTCCGGAACTCGTTCAAAATATCTCGTCGGAGTAAGTGACTCTCTGGTTTATGTTTCTTCTCCTCCGCCTCGTCGTCGTCGTCGTCGTCCTTCGCTCTGTTGTTTTTATCCTTGTCTACTTCTTCTCCTTCTTTCGCGCCCGCGGAGGAAAACTGCAAACTCCTCAGGTAGCTCGGACAGAGGTACCTCAACAGCGTCAGCTCGGTCTCTGGCAGCGAGTCTAACCCGAGTCGCTCGATTTGTTTCTCGAACCGTTTCGAGCACTTCACCAGCGCTCGGCACAGCGCCACGGACAGTTTCGACTGAAACGGAACAGAAGCGGGCATGATGATGTCGAGAGATGATTGATGGTGACGACGATGACGATGGCAGCACAGTAGGAGAAGAAAAGTGCTTTATCCTCTCTTCTTCTTCTTCTTCTTCTCGGTGATCAGAGGATTGTTTGTTGTTCGATCAAAGAAGAGAGAGAGAGAGAGAGATAACTGTCACCGTCTTATCTCTCCGATACGTAGAAGAAAATCTCTCTCTCTTGTGGTTGTGTTCTTTTTTATGCGCGCGCTTTTGGAAAGTCCGCGCACAGAAAGAAAACTCAGAATGTGCAACACAAACCTCTCTCTCTCTCTCTCTCTCTCTCTCTTATTCCTAAAGTGCACGAGACGCGATGACCACAACGCGCGGAGGAAAAAAAGAACGAAGAATGAAGAAGTGCGTGTTCTTTTCTTCTCTTTTTTTATTTTTTGAAGCCGAGAGAGAGGAGGAGCGTGTCAAAAATTATTAAAACCCTAAACACCTAAACACAGAAAATCGGACGCGTAAAAACCTTCAAAACGCGTCTGACGTCAGAATAAAATAAACAATCAAATCACGATGATGATGCGTTGCTATCCTTCCCCGGCGACGACAACTTCCGCGCGAGCGGCCTCTTCCCACTCGACCAGTAGCAGCAGTTCTTCTTTTTCTTCTTCTTCTTCGTTGTGTGCTTCTTCGACGAGAGGGATGCAAAGGCGTGGCGTTGTTCCTTTCGCCGCGAAGAAGAGGATGACGACGATAACTAATCGCGATGGAATGATGGATAACAGCAACAAAAAGACGGTCGTCTCCGACGAGATGGACGGTAACCGAAAGCGTGGCAACAAAACCGTCTCCGCTTTCGTGGCGTTTACCGCCTCCGTTCTCCTCTCGGGCGAATCGTTCGTCCAACCGCTTCCGGCGTTTGCAACTTTCTCGAAAACGCAATTTGAGATTCTCTGTCCAGTTGGCGACGAAGGCACCGAATGTCGGATGAAAGCGCTCGCGGACGATAAAGGGGCGTACTTAAACGATGATGAATATCAAACTAAATCTGGCGCAAAGAAATCGATGAAAACGTCCGCTGCGGCGACAGCGGGTAGAAATACGGATTTAACCGCGTACCAATCGGATACATTGGCGTTGGCGGACGCCATGGACGAGTTGTTCGCGATGGACTTGTATTCCACGGCGAGAGAACCGGCGATTAAGCAGTTGCAAAAGAAAGCGAACGATTGGACTGGACGTTACTGTCCGGGCGGTAGCAGCAAACAAGCTTCGGGAAGAAGCATGTACAACGCGGTGAATCAGTTGTTGGGCCATTTCGCCAGCAACGGCTTGGCCCCCTTACCCAGCGCGAGAATGGAGATTGTGAACAAGAACATCGCGTCGGCGAGAGACTTGATCGCGCAAGGCAGATGATTTTGAAATATCCCACGTGAGAACACACGCTTTCACTTTAAATTCATTACGCGCTCTGATATCGCTGTTACCGCGCGTGTTTTTTCACTTTTTCCTCTTTCTAAACTCTTTTCTTCACTTTTTTTTTGCGCCGAACGCACGGGAAAAAAGTTTTCGTACATGCTCAACCGACGTCCTTCGCGAATAGAAGTGAAACCGGAAGACCGACAAGAGGAGGTACGCGAATTGATGATGATGATGTCAACGATGATGTTGATGATGAGGACGACGATCAGGACGTTCGCTCGCTCTTCTCGCTCGCGCGCGTTTATTCGTTCGCTTCTCTCTCTCTCTCTCTCTCTCCATTTTGAATCTCTCTTTTCTTTTCGTTCATCGCGCTCACTCTCTCTTCTCTCTTCTCTCTCTCTCATCGAACAACAACAGTACGACGAGCTGCGCAAAGCACACGTGGAACAGCTAAAACAACAGATCGCTCTCCAAGGCTCATCTTTGGACGACGGAGACAACATCGACGTGCACCATCTCCTTTTGCAAAGGCCAACGACTGACGAGAGAATCGGGTTTATTCCTCCTCCGTCTTCGACTTCGCGGCAACACCAGCAGCGGCGGCAACAGTGAGAGTTTCGCTCCTTCGATAACGCAGAAGAAAGGCGCCATTTTCGGCAACGTTATCGCGCGCTCTTCCTTTGCGACGACGACGTCTTGTTGGTCTTTGACGAAAACAACTTGTCATCACGTCGAAAAGGTATTATTATTAAATCAACAACAACGCCGTCGACATCGACCGAGCGCTCCGTTCAACGCGAACACCATGTCGGCCGCAACTACGAATCGAGTGAAACCTTTAGTCATCGTCGGTCCTTCGGGCGTCGGTAAAGGCACTCTGATTGAAAAATTAAACAAAAACCACCCGAATTCGTTCGGGTTCAGCGTCTCGCACACGACCCGCGACCCGCGACCCGGGGAGGTAAACGGCGTCCACTATCACTTTGTAGAAAAGTCTCTCATGGAACGGGAAATCGCCGACGGAAAATTTCTGGAACACGCGAACGTCCACTTAAACATCTACGGCACTTCCTTCAAAGCCGTCGACGACGTCGCATCCAAAGGCGTCTGTTGTATCCTCGACATCGACATCCAAGGCGCGGAAATCGTAAAAAGCAGTGGCAAATTAGACTGCGCGTACGTCTTCATCCAACCGCCGTCGATTCCCGAACTCGAGCGGCGCTTGCGCGGTCGCGGCACGGAAACCGAAGAAGCCGTTACCAAACGCATGCAAAACGCGACGAAAGAGATTGAAAGGGGCGAAAAGTTAGGGAGTGCTTTCTTTGATGCCATCATCGTCAACGATAATCTCGACAAGGCGTACGAAGAGTTGAAGGCGGTGGTCGAGAGGAGTATTTTTAGTTCTGGCGCGTCGTTGTTGTAATAAAACGAGCGAACCAAATGAGTTATTCGTATTAACGACTTTTTTCTCTACTTTTGCGAGGCACCCCCTACAAATTTCTCTCTCCCTCAGTTTGACACGCTTTTGGACGATTGATTACCAAACATAACCTCTTCCCACTACTTTTGATTACAAACGACAACAACAACAAATAATGTGGCTGTTCCAAAAGAAGAAAACGCCGTCCGAAATCCTCCGAGAGCACAAGAGAACTTTGGACAAATCGATTCGAGAGCTCGATCGAGAACGCGCGCAGATGCAAAATCAGGAGAAAAAATTGACTCTGGAAATCAAACGAATGGCGAAAGAGAATCAACTCGGCGCGGTGAAAGTGATGGCGAAAGATTTAGTGAGGACGAGACACTCGATCACGAAGTTTTACGCGTTGAAATCGCAGTTGCAGGGCGTATCGCTGCGGATGCAGACGTTGAAAAGCACGCAAGCGATGGCGGACGCGATGCGAGGCGTGACTAAAGCCATGGGACAGATGAATAAAAAATTAAACTTACCAGCGATTGCGCAGATTATGAAAGAATTTGAGAGGCAAAACGAGAAGATGGAGATGACGACGGAAACTATGGGAGATGCGTTAGACGATGCGTTCGAACAGGAAGGAGAAGACGAGGAGAGCGAGGAGCTGGTAAACGCAGTCTTGGATGAGTTGGGGTGCGCGGTGAACGGAGATTTAGTGAGCGTGCCTACGAGTAAAGCGGGGGAAGGGAACAAGGTAGAAGTAGCGCAAGAGGAAAAGAGAGAGGCAGTTTTAGAAGATGCCGGAGGTGCAAGTGGCGGTGGTGTCGGGAGTAGCAACAACGGTGGCATCGACGACGATTTACAAGCGAGATTGGATAATCTTCGAAAGATGTGAACTGAGTTTTGATTTCTCGTTATTCAACCGCAAAACGTGCGCTAGCGATCATTTGTATCATTATTGTTATTAGTACACAATTTTGTTATATAAAACAGCTCTATTATTATCTCTACAGTGTATGTATTCTAATCATTCTAATTCTTCGACGATTCTCTCTTTTCTCATCGGTTTGAACTCCTTTTTGTGCGCGCCCGGCGCCGCGTGCGCCACTCTTCTCTCTTTCTTCCGCGTTTGAGCGTCCGTCATCGTTCGTCTCAGTTTGGCTGATTTATGAATCGCCTTAGGGACGTGTTTATGATTCGCAATGCGCCTAATCTCTGGCATGTGCTTGAATCGTTCTTTCAGCGCGTCGTTGTATTGGATTTTCCGTTTTTCCCTCGGGAGTAAAGTCCCCACTTTTTCGCTCGCGTGCGCTTTCCATAATCGGACGTTGAAATCGTCCGAACCGCTAAAGACGTACGTGCCATCCATGCTAAATTTCACGCAAAACACTCTCTGCATTCGTTTCGTGTGGTAACAGTCTCTCGAGTGACCACTGTTGAAGTCAAACAAACGAATGCTCTTATCGTAAGAACCGGCTACGAACTCTCTCCCAGTCGGCGAGTAATCCACGTCCAACACCGCGGAAACGAAATCTTTATGCACGCACGTCGACACGTTCAATTTCCGCATGTCGTAGCTGTACAAGTTACAATCCTCGTTCGCGACGGTGAAGTTAAACGCCTCCATCGGGTTCCAACACAATTTCGTGCACTTATTCTGCATGATGAGTTTCCTCGTCGGCGTATTCGTTCGACAATCGTACAGAGCAATCGACCGATCGCTGCCGCAACTGGCGAAAATCTCCGGTTCCGCCGGATTAAATCTCACCGATAACACCGTATCGCACCCCCACTCGAACGAGCTCGCCGGCGCGTCTCTATTCATATCCCACAAATCCACGCAGTTTCCAGCCGTGGCAAACATATCTTTGCCCCAGTGACAATCCACGTCTCTATACGCGCCTTCCCCGGCGAGGATGCTCTCCGGATGGTCCTGCCGTCTCGTCTCGCGACTCCCGAGTTCTCCTAATTCAGCCTTTGGGACGTTCCAAATCCGTACCGATCGATCGTCCGAGCACGACACTAGCTTCTCCCCGGTTCTATCAAAACTTAACCCTCGTATGGCCCCAGAGTGTGAAGTCAAAATCCTCAGCGCTTTCCTCGCCGGAACGTCCCACACTCTGATTTCCCCATCGGCGGCTCCACTCGCCACCTGTTTCACGTCTCTCGTATTTTTCGCCACGGACAAAATCCCGTCCGAGTGGCCCTCGAACGCCCCACAAAACGGTTTCGCGAACACTTTATCCAACTTTGTCGCGTTTAACGCTCTCTTATACTCCGTCGCTCGGTGCATCGGTCGCAACTGCGGGTCTAAATTTCGGTGGATTTTTAGAGCCTCCGACCGTGTCTCCCGCGTGTGCTCTTCCTCGATTCGGGAGATGACTTTGACTTTCATCTTCTTTCTTTTCTCTCTCTTCCTTTCTCTTCCTCTCTCTCTCTCTCTCTCTCTCTCTCTCTCTCCCTCTCCCTCTCCGATCTGTGCTCTGATCTTTGCCTTTTGCTGGTGCGCGCGCGTGCGTGAGAAAGTAAAGAATAACGTGTATCAAAATGCGCTCTCTCAGCCGTCAAAAATAACAATAATTCGCACCGCTGCTGTGAGGGAAAACAGAGATACGCTCTCCTCAAACACACGCGCACACACATTAACACGCGATATATAATTTAAATGCCATTCGTCCACATAGCGTGGTTGCCAAAAGCGTGCAGAACGGCGGAAGTGAGAAAAGAAGTGGCCTCGGCGGTGATCAAAGCGCTGACGTCGGTGAAGAGCGCGGACATCACTCCGGATAAAGTGGTGATTCGATTTTCAGAGTCCGTGGACGGGTTCAAACTCCCGGAAGGGCACACGCACGAGAACGTGGATTTACCGGTGGTGAAGAAGTAATTTATTGGCTCTTTTGGTGCGCGCGAGCGGAATTGATTTCATGAGCGGTAGCGGTTCGTGTTTATCGCTGCTTTCGGCGTTGAGGAAAGGGAGGAACAGCAGCGCTGCTGCTCGCATCGTCCAAGGTGGAAGTCTTATTGAGATGCCCTCTTTTTCTTCCGCCGCGCCAACGTTTAGTACGACTTCCGAGACAAAGAAACAGATAATCACGGTTGAGCTTATTTCGGACACCATGTGACCAAACGGGTTCATAGGAAAGCGACACCTCTATAAAGCGATGGAGGAAGTCGCAAAAAATCCTATGGACGAAACAAATCCGGTATCCTTCGCGGTTTTACGAGTTCCGTTCTTCTTGGAACCTGACTACAGCCGGGACGAAAGTTGGAGCGAAACGAATAGGAAACGATTAGAAAGAAAATGGGGTGGAAAAGAAGCGTTCGAGGCGCAGAAGAAGAGGCACCAGTTGAAGGAACGAGGACGAGAAGTTGGCATTCAACACTTCAATTTAGATAGAAAAGCGTCGAATACGTTGAAATCGCATCGGTTAGTACAGTGGGTAACTAAACATTACGGGTGCGCAAAATCGGAGGCGTTGTACGATTTACTCAACGTCGAACATTTCGTCAACGGTAAGAAATTGAACGACACGAAGATGCTTTTAGAGTGCACGGACAAAGTTAGCGACGGAGTGATCGATTTAGAGAAGGCTGAAAAATTTTTAGCCTCAGACGAGGGCGAGAAGGAAATCGTTTTGGCCAAGAAAGCCTTGGATAGGTTAGGCATACACTCGATTCCGAATTTCGTCATCGGTGGAAGAGAAGTCTTGTCCGGGGCAGTGCACTGGAAAGAATTAGTCGGAGCTTTCCGACGAATCGAAAGAACCGGTCTTGGTGCGCCGGAGAACGCGTTCGCAACTATATTAGGTATTCCCAAAGAGATAATTACTCAAACAACTCTGGATCCGACAAAGTACGCGGCGTCGGTGTAGAAGATTTGTGGCAGTAGTTTGCAGCAGCTTGCGAGAAGGAGCGTGACGATTCGATTCGTAAACTTCTAAACGAATCGTATCCGATAAAACGAGCCGTACGCTGTAATGAATGTCTCTCTTATTTTTTTTAAATCAAAACATATTTAGTTTAAATGATAATTTGATGTGGTTTGTTTCTCTCACCTCTTTCTCTCTCGCTTCAATGTGCCCCGGGGTCTTTTTCGATGTTATACGACAAGTCCGCGAACACGTAATCCGGCTCTTCACACATCGCCCAGTTAAATTTTTGAACCAAAGCTTTAGTATACACTGTCGGCAACGGAACTTCATTCTTTTTACACCACGCGATGGTGATTCTCGGATCCAAATAGTTGATTTTACTCGTTCCGAGCGAGACCGTTTTCAAGGACTCTTTCGTTTCCATTTGTATCTTCAACTTTTCTATTCGTTCTTTCAACGACGGGATTTTCTTGTGGTTCTTATCCGCTTTTCGCAATTCCTTCAACTCTTTCTCTAAATCTTTTTTCTTATCGTTCAACTTGTCCATTCCCGCTTGGTGCTGTTTGGATTCACCCTTCTGGTGATTACACAAAATAGCGACTTCCTTGTTCGCCTCGTCGTACGTCGCTTTCATGATTGGTACCGCCGCTTTCGGTTTGGTCGTTTCTTCCAACAATCTATACAATGTGATCGAGGCGTTGTACGTACGAAACACTTTAATTGTTAAACCTGGCATGAGTGTTTGTAAGTGTGCGTTGACCTTGGAAGGGTCGATTTTATCGAACACGTCTTCGTCCTCTTTCTTGTTTTTGCAAAAGCGTTTCAAACAGTCGTACGCGACTCTTTCGATGGCATGCTCTTGGTGATAGCGAATTGAATCCTTACCGAGAAAATCGAACTCAATTTTCGGATACGGGTGGTCGTCATCCGGACCCATGAATTTCAAATGTCCCACTCGCAAAGTCGTCACCCCGACGGTATCGGCCAAGTCTTCGTCCTTCTCACCACCGGCACGCAAAGCTAATTTATCGACCAAATACGTCGTCACCGCCAACTGTGCGGTTTCTTTGTTGTCTTTTCGCATGTTTTTGCGGTAATCGTCGCGGATTTTGCCGATGTGTTCGTGTAAAGTTCGCGCCTTTTCAAACTTTTGCTTGTCAGACTCAGACTTCACGCTCGACGTCGCGCCAAACTGTACGTACTTCCAATCTTTCGTGTTGATGGAATCGTTCCAACCGGCCATCCATGTGACGGTTTGATCGTGTCGCACTTCTTTCCACCTGTGTCCGGCGGGAGGTTCTGGCACTTTCGCGTCTTTACCGATGTTGATGATGATATCTTCCGGCTGAATGCGCCTTTTGATTCTTCCCATCTTCGGATGCTCGCCTCGACCGCGGAACAATCCCGGCGGCTCCACTCTAAAGTTGCCAACTTGCTCGCGTTTACCATTCATGGTCGCCCACATATATTTCTCTTCCGCTTTATCTTTTTCTAATTTAATTTGTTTCTTTTCTTCGCTCGTTCGCGCTTTGACCTTCTCTCTTCTCGCGAGATCCCAGTCATAAATTTTTTGAAAGTTACACTTCTCAAAGTCCGTGATGTGCGCGTTCTTTCCACCTTTCAGTATGCGCCTAAAACCATCCATAAAGTTCTGCTGAAACACCGGTTTAAACGCATAGTCTGTTTCTTTCATCACCGCGAAAAACGTCGCCACTTCTTCCTCGTGCGGTTCGAGATAAACGTCTTTGCCGTCGTACGTCAGCGGAACCCCGTGCGGTTCGTATTCTGGAGGAAACAAAACGCCTTGGTGCTCCAACTGTGTCCACATAATCTCCTGTCCTTTACCGTTACCTCCCGCGCTAGCTCGTCTAGAACTTCCACCGCTGCTCGATTTTTTCTTCTTTACGCCGGAGGAAGAGTTCAACTTCACCGTGTGTCGACCGCCGCCCAGTCGCTCCGCCTCTCGTCGTCTTCTCTCCTCTCTTCTCTTTTCTTTTCGTTTGCGCTTTCTTTCTTTCTTCTCTCGTCGTCTTCGTTCTCTCTCCTCTTTCGTCCTCTTCTCCGAATCTAAAGATTTCTTCTTTTGCGCCAACGGCGCGTCGTCGTCGCTATCCGAGGAGTCCACCGGGCGTCCTCCTTTACTCGCCGCAGCAACGTTTGGATTCTTCGCGATTTGCGGTACCATCATCGGTCGCGACTGCACTGGACGCACCACTTCAGGCACCGCCGGTTTTGCTTTCGGAATAACTACACCTCCTTCAACTTTAGCCGCGCTCGTCGGCGCCCCCGTCGCCGCCGAAGGCGGTTTCTTCGCTTGCTCGACCGCTTTCGCCCTTTGCGCTAGCGGCACGTCGTCGTCGCTCGAGCTCGAGTCCGCGCGAGGTCGTTTCGGGATGACAAATCCACCACCACTGCCACCGTTAGCGCTCGCTGGAGCTGCCGCTGCTGGTTGTTTTGGCGCTTCCGCCGCAGCGGGAGCGGGAGCGGCACTCTTTGTGTTATTAGTCGTTGGCGATTGAATCGGTGGCGCAACGTACGGTTTCACCACCACCGGCACAGCAGCAGGAGCAGGAGCCACCACCACCTCTGGCTTCTTCTCCTCCTCGTTGCCACCACCGCCGCTCGGGGGCGCCGGAGCCGGGGGTGCAGCGGCGGCGACGACGACTCTCTGCGCCAACGGCACGTCGTCGTCGTCGCTCGACGAATCTAACACTGGCATCCTATACCGACTCAGCAGATGTAATTTTTTTTGTCTAAAACGATCGGTTTTTGCGATTTGAAATTTTTAGCCAACTTTGCACTAAATTATTGGCCAGATGGAACGCGAATTGAGACGAAACGATCGCACTCGCCGACAGTCGAGGGGAAGGAGAGCGAGAAACGAGCGAGTGTGGTTGGTTTTGCGCGCGTTTTAGTGGAGTCAGAACGCGTTGAAAATAGCAATTTGAAAAATTTTCTGTTTTTTACTTTTTTTTTTGCTCTTTTCCCCAAGTCTTTTCCCTTCGAAACTTACCATAACCCGAAGGAGAGAGCACCAACGAACCCACCCCGAAGGGACGCTACTCGCGAGTGCAAACAAAAGGTGCGCATTCTCCCCCTTTTTTTTCCTTTTGCGCCACGAATTTTACTTCTGTCGAACCACAAAAAGCAACCAACCAACTCTTTTGGTTCTGCAGAAATAACAATATCAACATCAACACGTGTTTACAAAACATGCGCAGAAGAGGCACAGTTTTCGAACGTTACGCGCGATACACGCCTCCAGAGAAATGATCATCGGTCCGGAGTTACCATCATCGACGGCGGGGACGTCGTCGTCGTCTCTGGCGAAACGGAAGCGCGATGAAGAAGAACAGCAACAACGACCAGATTTCACTCGGTTGGCGGCAAAGTACGACTACTTCGCGCGACACGCGAGGAGGAGGACGACGACGCCTGGCGAAAAAAGCGACAGCGACGAGAACGACGCGACGAGAGGGAGAGCGACAAAACGGACGAGGAAAACTTTTATAGATTTCACCTCCTGGCAAGCGACGCACGATTTATGCCGAGCTTTACTCGAAGAGAATGGCGTGAAAAACTGGTCCATACCGGAAGGTCATCTCGTGCCCGGCTTTACGCAACGCAGAAACTATTGCGAGTGGGTGGAAAGTTTATTAGAGAAGGACGGCGTGCGCATAGAGGATGAAAACGTGCGCGGCGTGGACGTCGGAACGGGCGCGTCGGCGATATTCGCTCTGTTGTTCACCGCGAGACATCCGAAGTGGGACATGTTCGGCACCGATATCACGAAGGAAGCGGTGGAGAACGCTCGGAGAAACTGTCTCGCGGCTGGTGCGGTGGAGTGTAGTCGCGACGAGACGACTGAACAAGTCGACGCGCTGGATAAAAGTAGAAGAAGAATTAGCATACGGGAGGTTGCGAAACGAAGAAGCGGTGTCGCTCGTCGCGAAGAAGGCGAAGATGAAGACGAAGACAAAGACGAACCGCCCATCCTCGATCTCGACCTCTTCCAAGAAGAGCGCGTCGATTTCACCGTGTGCAACCCGCCGTTCTTCAACACCATGTCCGAATCCTCTCAAAACCCGCGAACAAATTTCGGTGGCACCGCGAAAGAAAACAGTTGTCGAGGCGGCGAATTGAGTTTCGTGCGACGAATGATTCTCGAGTCTCGCCGCGTCGTCGCGCGAAACGCTCCCGCGCCGCCGCCGCCAAAAACAACCGCCGAGACGAAGAAACGAAGCGCCGTTTGCGCCGACGCCGACGCCGACTCGAGCGTTCGATGGTTCACCACCATGGTCGGTTCGAAAGCGACTCTAAAAATGGCCAAAAAGACTTTGCGAGAGATGAAAGACGTCCAGAAAATTCGAGAGACGGCGTTCGTGCAAGGAAGAACGAGAAGGTGGGGACTCGCCTGGTCCTTCAGAAAGGCGAATAAAGCGTTCGTTTCATCCATCGATTTGTGAAAAAAAGTAGAATAGAAAATCTGATTTTTAAAAGCCGCGTACGAGTAACACCCTTTTGCTCACATAAAATCTCCCCCCCCCCCCCCTTTCTCTCCTTCCCTCCCC